>ENA-OSET01001532-OSET01001532.1-sediment-metagenome-genome-assembly--contig:-NODE-1532-length-23902-cov-17.534858_pt1 | contig 23902 bp, 15 predicted proteins | sample MGYA00237882_ERZ534229 | MGnify/ENA primary metagenome ERZ534229 (study PRJEB26408, sample SAMN06266212) | sediment metagenome | isolation source: Hudson Canyon methane seep mesocosm | place... | reverse complement strand
ACTACAGTATTGCTTAAGTTTTTAAAAGGAACATTATGTTAACTAATATTTCATTTTGTACTGTCATATTGGATTTGACTGGGATCAGCGATGACTGAAAACGAGTTATTGAACCGCCTCAATCTAGGAGAAAATCAGGATACTGAATTTAAATCGGGTATAGGTGGCTTGCCAAAATCTTTGTGGGAATCTGTTTCCGCTTTTGCTAATACCAATGGAGGGTATCTTGTAATCGGCGTGCAGGAAAAAAAGGGACTTTTTGAAGTAACGGGTCTGAGTAACCCGGATGCACAGCGGAAAGCTTTTTGGGATGGTCATAATGATTTGCGTAAATTAAGCACCCCCCTTTGTCATGAGGAGGATGTTAATTTACTCAGCATTAATCAGGGGACTGTATTATCAATTTTCATCCCGCCGGCCACAAGAACACAGCGTCCCGTTTACATTAATGGCAATCCATTGCTTGGAACTTATAAGCGTCGTTATGAAGGTGATTATCGTTGCATTGAGCAGGAGGTTAAGCAAATGCTACGAGATGCTGATGATAAGCCACAAGATAGCCAAGTATTGCCTAATTTCGATATGGATGATATTGACCTGGAAACATTTAAAACTTATCGAAATCGTTTTATATCGCGTGAACCCGATCATCCTTTTTTAGCATTAGATCACCAGGGCTTGCTGGAAAAACTGGGTGCTTGGCGGCGAGATCGTGCAAATAAACAAGCAGGGTTAACTGTTGCTGGCTTGTTGATGTTTGGTAAAGAACAGAGCTTACTTGAAGCTTTTCCATTTTTTCATCTAGATTATCAAGAACAGTTATCCAGTGACCCTGAAGTTCGTTGGAACTTTCGTTTAACTCAAGATGGGCACTGGGAAGGGAATTTGTTCAATTTTTATAGCAGGGTTTATCGGCGCTTAACGGATGAGCTGGAAATTCCATTTAAGCTAAATGCCGAAGGGGTTAGGCAGGGAGAGACGCATGTGCATGAAGCGCTTCGAGAGGCATTAATTAATTGTCTGGTTCATGCGGATCATCAGTCTAGCCGCCCGATAAAAATCATAAAACGCCGGGCTCATTTTGAACTCACTAATCCGGGGCGCTTGAGAATTTCTGTAGACCAGCTTTACTCTGGCGGTATTAGTGATCCTCGAAACCCAACAATGTTAAAAATGTTCCAGATGCTGGGCTTAGGAGAAAAATCAGGTTCAGGTATGCCTAAAATATTGCGGGCATGGAAAGAACAGGCCTGGCTAATGCCTTTGGTGTCTGAAAATTTAGATTTAGACATGACAACTATCATGCTGCCTCTGATCAGTATTATCCCTGAAGTTGTTGAGAGAGAATTAAAAGCGGTTGTGGGTAATTACTATACGGGGTTAACTGAACTTGATCGACTTATTTTGGTGATGGCGCATCAGTTTAACAGCGTGACTAATTCCGATATTAAGCGTTTTCACCCTCAAACTCATCCACGAGATATTGGAGAGCGATTAAAATATTTGGTTGCGCAAGAGTGGTTGCAGCAATTTGGCCATGGGCGCGGGACTCGTTATCATTTTACGGGGAAAGCGGCGGCTGATCAGCCTACAGATAACTCCGTGCATTTAGAGAGTGACTCCGTGCATTTGAAAAACAGCTCCGTGCATTTAACTGTGAATGAAGCGCAACGACAAGAGCATTTATTATTGATAGCAAGCAAGATTAGCAGTACTAAGAAAGCTAAGCGTGAGTTAATGAATGAGACTATTTTGCAGTTGTGTGCTGATGATTATCTGGAACTCCGTGCATTAGCGAAGTTATTAAACCGTAGCTCTGAAACTTTACGAACACATTACGTTATACCGTTAGTTGAGCGAGGCCAATTGAAACTACGCTTTCCTGATCAACTAAACCATCCGCAACAAGCTTATAAAATTGTATCGGATGAGGGTATCAACATGCCGAACCTGCATCAGCGATAGATTGTATTAGATGGAAAACTAAAAGGATAACTATGCTACCCGCTACCTTAGCCCATGAAGTAAAAAAACAGGTTCAGCATTATTTAGGTGCAACCTTTCCTATGCGTTTGCCGGAAAACGAAAAAGCATTGGAGGTGTTTTTTAATGATCCGGAAAACGGTTTATTTAAAGGCCCTTGGGTACAGCTTAAACGTCCTTTTCGGTTGGCGGCTGATTCGGGCGCTCAGTATTTTGACCTTAGCATTCCCTTTACACCTTTCCGACATCAATGGCAGAGCTGGCAACGTCTGACGAGTAAAAATAATAATCAACCGAAACATACCATTGTTACCACAGGTACGGGTTCTGGTAAAACGGAATGTTTTTTATATCCGTTGTTAGATCATTGTGTACGTCAACAGCAGGCAGGTTTTAAAGACGGGATTAAAGCAATTGTGCTGTATCCGATGAATGCTTTGGCGGCTGATCAGGCCAGTCGTTTTGCTGAGGAAATTTTGAAGTCTGATCAGCTGAGCTTTTTATTAAATGGGCAACGTAAAGCACGTATTAGAGTGGGGCTTTATACCGGTCGTATGACTCAGCAGACAGGTAAAGGTGAAGGTGCGGAACCCGGTACTTATCGTGAAGTTCAGTTAATTAAGTCAGCTGTACATGGGGGCAAAGATAGTTATACCGCAATAACTAATCGTGCGGAGATGCAGGAAAATCCGCCGGATATTCTGTTGACTAACTATAAAATGTTGGATTATTTGTTATTACGCCCTAAAGATCAGAATATTTGGCAGTTTAATCAGGCTAATCCTGAGTTATTGCAGTATTTAGTGTTAGATGAATTACATACTTATGATGGCGCACAAGGTGCTGATGTCGCTTGTTTGCTACGTCGATTAAAATCGCGTTTAGCATTAGCACCACAGCATTTATGCGTGATAGGAACCAGTGCGACAATTGCTGGGGGTGATGACGAACAGACCATGGACCCGATAGATCGACTATGTCATTTTGCAAGTAGTCTGTTTGAAGAGTCCATCAGTAATGATTGTGTCATTACCGAAGACCGCTATAAGGTTGAAGAAATAATTCGACCTGCATTTGAGGTTATTCCTTACCCTAATGCCTCTTTACTAGAGCCGTTAGAGAAAGAAGCTGCACCCGCATATGCACAACGAGTGGCACAATTACTAGCAGCGCCAGAGCATAATTTGGCAATGGATAATGAGTGGTTGCTTAAGGTTCCTGATTTTGATTGTTGGCAGGTACAAATAGTTGCTTTAGATGAAACGACTCGTTGGGGCTTAGCTTTAGCTGAGTGGTTACGTTGTCACCCTTTATTTCATGCTTTATTGAAGATTACCCAGACAAAGGTTGTCGACTGGAATGTCTTATTGCAACAGCTGAGTAAACAGGATTTTAGTTTTCGTGAAATGGGTACCTTAGCGGAAAGAGGTCAATTACTAATGGCTTTTTTAGCACTGGTTGCCCACGCGCGTGAATTACGTAGTGGACGTGCTTTTCCATTGGTACCCACACAAGTTCAGTTTTGGTTAAGAGAGTTGCGTCGAGTGGGAGCTGTGGTGGCTTTTGATCCGGTATTTTCCTGGCTGGATGAACCACTACCCGATAGTAAACAGTTGCCGGTAGTTCATTGTACTGAGTGTGGTGAGATTGCCTGGGTTGCAGTGCATGATCCTGATATGGATAGTGTTATTGAACAAGACTGTATGGGTATGCAAGTCTTGGATGATGTTCAGGGCGTTTATCAGGCTTGGGGATTTGATCGATCTCCTTCATCACGTTTAGTTTTATTTAGTCCTTGGCGTGAGGGTGATGACCCAATACTTGAGTCAGGGCAGCAAGAGTTGGAAACATTATCTTGGTTTCTGGCTCCGACATCTTTGGTATTAAGACAAGGAGCTGGACCTTGCCCTTTAACGGGTGAAAAAACCTTCCCTGTTAAACTGATTTATGAAAGTAAGGCGTTGGAGAATGGTAGCCGTGTGGGTGTTCGCCGTTGTCCCCATTGTGCTGCTGAAGATACGTTGATGTTTATTGGTAGTCGTGCTGCTACTGTTGCCAGTGTCGCTATAGATGAAGTTTTTGGCTCTATTCTGAATAATGATCCAAAATTACTGGCCTTTACTGATAGTGTACAAGATGCCAGTCATCGTGCCGGTTTCTTTTCTGCGCGGACTTATCACTTCACCCTGCGTACTGCTTTACAGCATGTTATTGATGACGCGGGAGATCAGGGTTTAGCCATTAATGAAGTGGGCCAAAAATTGGTGGATTATTGGGTTCAACCACTACCGGGTCGTCCTGGCAAAATGAGTGAGGTAATGGCAACCTTAATTCCCCCTGATTTACGTGAATACAGTGGTTATCTTGCTTTTCGTGACAACCCAACCATGGTGAATCCACCTGCTAAATTACTTAATGAGTTTATTACTCGGTTAAATTGGCAGGCGACCAGTGAGTTTAGTTTAATGCTGACTCATGGTAGAACGATGGAATTACATGCTAGCGCGACATTGGGTTGGGATGAAGACGTTGTTGATCAGACAATTAACAATTTACGGCAATGTTTCCCAAAACTTTCTCCTGCTTTAGTTTCTTTAAGTGATCTTGCGCTTAAACGTTGGATTTATGGCATATTGCACCGTCAGCGTGAACGTGGGGGGCTTTATCATCCTTACTTGGATAAGTATGCTGAGCAAGGTTTATGGGGTAAGTTCGGGTGGCGTAATGAGGCGTTGGAATACAGAGAAACTTATCCTCCTAGGGGGCGTTATACTGCTCGCTTATTAGTTACGGCACCTGATCGGTACCATGATTTTATGCTAGCTCCGCCTCGCTCAGGTAGTCAAATGCCTTGGCAATTGGTTTGGCTACGCCGGGTGCTCGATTTACCTGGTGTTGATGAGGCCACCTTAATTGATTTACTCAGTGAATTATTAATCTGTGGTAGTGAGTCTGGTTTATTTTATTGCATTCACCAGGATGGTAATAAATCGTATTATGCGTTAAATGCAGATGCAGCTAGGCTATATCAAACAGGAACAAAATTACAATGTAGTCGAAGTGGACATGTTATTTTTCGACCAGAAAATGAAGCGGCATTATGGTTAAATGCGCCAAGTTTGTCTTATCGCGCTGAAGATGGCCATTATCATTCTGCTGACTTGAATGAACGAGAAAATTATTATCGTAGCCGATACCGCAAAGGAGCTCTGCGTCGCGTATTCGCTTATGAGCATACAGGTTTATTAACCACTGAGGAAAGAGAAAACTTAGAGTTGAGTTTTAATACGGGAGATCATGCTGATGATCCTAATGTATTAACCGCAACATCTACGTTAGAGATGGGGATTGATATTGGTGATCTATCAACCACTATGCTGTGCTCCATTCCTCCTTCTACTGCAAGTTATTTGCAGCGTATTGGACGCGCTGGCCGACAAACGGGGACGGCTTTAGTCTTGAGTGTGATTAACCAACGGCCGCATGATTTGTTTTTTTATGCCCGCCCTGAAGAATTATTGTGTGGAGAGGTTGAACCACCAGGTTGCTGGTTAGATGCCAGTGCAGTATTGGTGCGCCAATATTTGGCTTATTGTTTTGACCAGGGCGTTAGAGATGGTGTTTTAAAAGATTTACCCGCAACAGGGAAACAGTTAGTCGATGAATTAATAGTTAATAAATCTGGAAATATTCCAGGGTTACTTGCCTGGATGATTGTTGAAGAGCCTAATTTGCAATCAGGTTTTCTAGATAGATTTAAGCAAGATGTGCGGGATGATACACGGGAACGTTTTTTCTCTGCTGCCCGCGTTGAAAGTCTAAGGGATCGTATTGAACAAGCCGCTGCAGAATTTCAGCAGCAGCGACAGTTATTGCAAAATGCTCAGAACCGACTAAAAGACCAGAAAACCAAGCTGGATAGTGCTGTTGACGGTGCTGATTTGGCAGAAATTGAGAGAGAAGAAAAGATTCTGAAAGCACGTAGGCAAAAACTGGGAGAAATCACGGCACTTGAAGTGTTGACTGAACATGGTTTATTACCTAACTATGCTTTTCCTGAACGTGGTGTGCGATTTTCTGGCAGTACCTTTAACCGACATCATCCGAAAGCTGGAGAAAAAGAACAGTCTATTAAACCTATTGAGTTAATTCGTTCAGCCAGTACGGCTATTCGTGAATTGGCACCTGCTAATCATTTTTATACCCATAGTCATAAGTTTGATATTCAGCAATTAGAAATCGGTTCTCGTTCCCAGCCATTGGTTGAACATTGGGCAATTTGTGGTCAATGCGCTCATATGCGTTTAACTTCTGAGGTTGATAAACCGGATGCAGTCCCTGTCTGTCCGCAATGTGGTTACGATGGCCCAGCTGGTCAATTAGATCGTGGGCAGCACCAGGCTTTTTTGCCTTTTCAGCGTTCACAAGCTATTTCATATATGGAATATTACGAGAGCCTTTCTGCTGATAATGCTGAAGATCGAGAAAATGAGTTTTATTCCATTGTCACCAGTTTTGATCATACCATTGAGCAAGCGAGTGGTGCCGTAGGTGATGATGAATTACCGTTTGGCATTGAGTATCGTGCCGCTATGATTATGCGAGAAGTGAATGCTGGTTATTCAGACCAAGTGGCTGATGTTGAGTTTGGCCAGAATCGCAAAGTGGCCTCATCTGGTTTTGAGTTATGTGGAGATTGCGGTGTTGCTGTGATGCCAGGGAAAAAGCGTACAGAAGTTAGACATAGACGGAGTTGCTCTGGGCACCGGGAAACTCAGAAGCGGAAACGGGAAGGTCATACGGAGGAAGCCTATCAGTGGCGATCAATGTTTATTTATCGTGAATTGAGATCTGAGGCAATTCGATTGTTATTACCTGATGTAGAGCAGGCTGATATAGATACTTTGGAAGCTTCTATTTATTTAGGTTTGCGTCTTCGTTTTCAAGGGGATCCCGCACATTTGTTGGTTAAACCACAGATTATTCCCGATCATTCTGAAGGTATTACTCGTCATTATTTGGTTTTACTGGATGCTGTACCGGGTGGAACTGGTTTTTTGAAAGCGCTGTTTCAAGATGATAGTGAGGGTACTAAGCCGCAAGCTGAAGGTATTATGAATGTACTTGAGTTGGCTTTAAATGCTTTGGAAACCTGTGATTGTAGAAAATTACATCAGATGGAGGATGATACTGATGGCTGTTACCGCTGTATTAGAACCTATCATATGCAGCATAAAGCAAAGAATATTAGCCGGGAACGCGGGATTGCTTTACTTAAACAATTATTAGAGTCGGGAGCAAAAAGACAGGTAAAAAAAGCGCTGGATGAAATAAAAGTCAGTTCTATTTTTGGTAGTGTGCTGGAAAAACGCTTTGTCAGTAATCTACAGAGTTGGGTCGAAAGTATTGGCAGTTCGGCTAATTGGCAAAGTGCCATTATTTCTGGAACACAAGGCTTTGAGTTCGGGTTGGGGGATGGGCGGCGATGGTCACTAGAACTTCAACCCATGCTAGGTGCACATCAAAATGTTGCTATTAAATGTCAACCAGATTTTATGTTGCGCTGTGATGACCCTGAAGTAAAGCCTACCGCTATTTTTACTGATGGGTTTGAACCACATGTAAAGCCTGGGGAACAAGGTAGTCGTTTAGCTGATGACTTAAGTAAGCGTCGGGCTATATTGGAAAGCGAACAATTTAATGTATGGAATATTACCTGGAATGATTTGGATAATACAGCGGGTGAATCTACATTGGCTTTTTTACAGCCACACTTAATTAATAAGGTGCTGCTTCCGTTTTATACGAAAGAAACAGCTCAGGGTCATTTGATTCCCGATGTAACAAAAGTTTGCTCTAATCCTTTTGAGCAACTCAAAGCATTTTTGTTATGTCCAGTACACTCTGGTTGGCAGGCGTTGGCTCATCATATCGGTGGTTTTAGTTTAATGATGATTGCTGGTCAAGGGATCGGGCAGGATGTCAGTGAGATGAATCCATTATTTGAAATATGGCGACAAGGCTATTCTGCTCCTCCTTTAACGAATGAAAATAAAGGTGATTGGGTATGGCTGACCAAATTAGCTTTATCAGAAGACTTACTTATCTATGGCTATGGGACAGAGTTAGTTACTAATAATTTTACCAATCTTAATGTTGTATTACGCCTTGGGGATTCTTATGACGAACGTAAAGCTATCGATAGCTACAAACAAAGGTGGCGCCAATTTTTGGCGATGATGAATCTTTTTCAATTTGCTGATTCATTTTTACCGTTTACCACAGAAGAGCTGGAAATAAATAATCCACCCGAGATTCGAGTACAAGTTGATAGTGCTTTTTCGAACGAATGGCTTGAAGTCATCGAAGAAACAGTCGGAAGTTTAGTTAAGATTATTAAGTCTATGGCAGCTGCTAACAAGCAAGTGCCAGAAATTGAGTTTTACAATGATGATTTAGGCGAAGATATATGCGCTGAACTGGCTTGGACTAATGAATTACCACCTATTGCTTTACTAGTAGGAGACCAGGCGAGTTTTAGTTCAAAATGGCAAGAGATAGGTTGGAAAATTATTTCTGATAAAGAAATACTCGCTAAAGGTGAATCCTGGCTTTTAAGTCAAATACCCGATCAGGAGAAGTAGATGGCACAGCTAATGTTACATAGGGAAGTTTTAAAGAAATTTGGCAAACTTCCTGCGAAAGTACAAAAAAAGATAGTTGAATTAACTCGTAAATTTGAAGAAGACAGCACTCAAGCCAGTATTCATTTGGAGCGTTTATCACCGATGGCAAAAGATCCAAAGGTGCGTAGCGCAAGAGTGGGTGATGATTATAGAGCGATTGTTATTGCGCCGGATATTGGGGACACTTTTTTATTGGTGTATGTCGACCATCACGATGAGGCGTATCGGTGGTGTAAAAATAAGCATTTTGAGGCACATGCCGCTACAGGTACCTTTCAGGTATTTGATCTTGAAGAAGCCAATACGGTAGTTGCTGAAATTGTTGAGACTACTCTAAGTACTGATCATTATGTGCTGGATGACCTTAGTGATGACCAGTTGTTTGATTCTGGTGTACCATCAGCATTAATTCCTGCTGTACGTGCGGTCAGAAATGAGGATGCATTTTTTCAGCTTTCAGATTATCTTCCAAAAGAAGCTGTTCAAGTTTTGTTTGGCATTATTTCTGGTTTAACAGTGGATCAGGCATTAGAAGAAATGCTGGGTGGTTTGGGTGATGTCGGCAAGCCCCAAAGTAAGGGTGACTTTAGCCATCTTGCATCAGCTGCAAATATGGATTTAATTTTGGTTGAAGGTGAGGACCATTTACAAAAGGTTCTTGGTGAGGATATTGAAGAGTGGCGTATTTTTTTACACCCTTATCAGCAAAAATTAGTTGAGTGGCAGACTAAAGGGCCTATGAAAATTAATGGTGCAGCTGGAACAGGTAAAACCGTTGTCTTGATGCACCGAACAGTATTTTTAGCAAAAAAACTATCAGGAACGGCAGAAAAGGTATTGGTAACAACTTATACAACCAATCTATCAATAACCATAAAATCACTGCTTGAACATCTTGACCCAGATGCTATGGCTAATATTGAGGTGAGCAATTTACATCAATTGGCTAGAACAATCTGCCACAGAATAGGTTGGAAAGGAAAAATTGCTGAAAATAGCGATATTGATACCATCTGGAGTACGATAATTCCAGAGAATGTTTCTCTAGGGTTCGAGCGCGATTTTATCGTCAGTGAATATGATACGGTGATTGATTCAATGGGAATTGATTCTGAGGAAGCTTACCTTACTGCAATTAGAACAGGGAGAAAACGGATTAGTAGAAAACAGCGGAAAGCATTATGGCAGTTATACATTCAGTTTAAACGTGAATTGAGTAAGCGTAATTTACTAACTTTCTCAGGTATTATTCATCAAGCTCGTTTGGCTGTAGAACAAGGGAAGTTTGAAGGTTTTAGGTATGTGCTAGTTGATGAACTACAGGATTTTGGGCTTGAGGCTTTGCGTTTGATTGGTACGTTAAGTCCAATTAATAAGGAGTTAAGTGATCCTTTATGTGTTGTAGGTGATGGGCATCAGCGTATTTATAATAAGACACCCATTGCATTAAGCAGAGCAGGTATTAACGTACGAGGAAGGTCTCGTCGGCTGAAAATCAATTACCGTACTACTGAAGAAATCCGCCTCTGGGCGCATAATTTATTAGCGGGAATGGATATTGATGATCTTGATGGTGGTACTGCTGAAACAACGGGTGATCAGTCTTTGATGAAAGGAATTGTTCCACAGATGGAGAGCTGTTCTTCTGAGGAGGATGTGGCAAAAGCTATTGTTGTATGGGTTCAAGGACTTTTAAATGCTGATATTGCAAGTCATGAAATTTGTATAACTCCAATTAACAATAAAGTTGTTAATGCATTGGAAACCGCTGGCATTAAAACGCTTGAATTAAAAGCTAGACAAATAGACCCTGGGCAGGAAGAGCCAGGTATTCGCTACGGAACTAAACAGCGTATCAAAGGATTAGAGTTTAAGGCTGTAGCCTTGATTTTATCTGAAGATAAAGTGGTTTCAGATGAGCGATTTGCAAATTATGTTGCTGCGACTCGGGCTAGAGAGTATTTGTTGGTAATTGATATAGAAGGACATGAATGAAATGTTTGGATTGTTTTTTATACCCTAAACAAAACCACAATGTTTTCTATATTAGCTGGGGGCTTTTGAAGAGCAGACCATTGCGTTTTTATCTGTCGCTTGAAGAAGGTATGTTATCTGTTAATAAAGAAAACAAAGGCAGAAAGATATGACAGCGCTTGCTATTAACTCACCATCACAAGTGAATGACCTAATTATCGACTTCAGTGAATTACTGAAATACCCAAGCCAATTGTTGATTAAAAGCTGGCAAAAAGGTATTAGCTGGAGACTACATGTTAATGGTGAAGATGAAACCTTTGAATTCTTAGAAGAAGCACCTGTTTCGTTAGATTTTATAGAAATGCGCAAGATTTATCAGCATTGGTACAACACTATTCCAGAATCGATTCAGCATCTGGTGAAACGGTATAAAAGTAGTGAATTTACTGTTCTCTACTTAACCAGTCATTATCAAGTTGCACGAGAATTGTTTAGCAGTCAACCAACCTTGTTTTTCCTGTTAGTCAGCCAAGGAAGAAAAGAAAAATGGACGGAAACAAAAATTATTGAGCTACTGCAAAATAAACGCACAGCTTTACTAAAAATCTGTGATTTACCCGCAACACGCTCAGCACTAAAACTAATTCAGCAGTTAGGTTTTAAACAATATGGCAATGCACAATACGAAATTATTAGACAGCTATTAACCCTGCCGAATTATGCAAAGTTAAATCACCTGAAAGTGGTAGATGAACCGTTGGCAAAATTACTCTGCCGTTATCCTGAATTAGTCGCTACACGATTAATCAATAGCTATCAGCAGAATCAATGGCAACACAATATATACACCTTATTAGAAGATATCAGCCAAATGGCCGCAGGAGTGGGCGAGGCAAACATCATGCAACGGGTAGGGCAGTGTACCAGTTTTGAACAGGTCGAAAGACTGCATGACCGATTAGTCTATGAGCTTAATCAACGAGACCCTAAAACATTACCCGATGTTGATTATCAGGAACCACCGTTTGAAGGTACAGAACATATTATTGCTATTACCAAAAGCCAAGATCTGCTGAACGAAGGTAAAGAGCAGTTGCACTGCATCACTAGCTATCACAAGCGTATTTTTAATAAGCAATATTACGTCTATCGAATTACTTATCCTCAAAGAGCAACACTAGGGTTAATATTGCAAAAAGGCTATAAACCACAATTGGATCAATTGAAGCTAAAACGAAACCACCGTGTCTCAGAAGAAACCAGCCAATATGTCTTGAAATGGCTGGCTAAATCGATTGAGGACTATGACCTAGAAATAGATTATAAATAAAGAAAGGCGGGCTAAAATGGCATACGATATCTTTGATACGACAGAGGATAATGCAAAACTAAAAATAGTCGGGCTGGGTGCAGGCGGATGTAAAGCCATTGATTATTTGATGGAGCATGGTGACTATGAAGGTTGCGGGATAAGCTACACAGCTATTCGTAACCAAAGTGACTTGATATCAGAAAACAATGCTGAACATACCATCTTAATTGATCAGCAAATACAATCAGCAGATGAAGACAATAATGAAATATTCAACCAATCACTATCTGACAGTATAGGCGATCAGTTTGCGGATATTGATGCCTTTTTCATATTAGCTGATTTTAGAGATTCAGAAAATATAAAATTAGCCTCTTCATTAGGGAAAGTCTTTATCAACAAAGATTTGCTCAAACACGGGTTCATTGTTGCCATCATTAACCAGCCCGCACAGTATGAAGGAAAGGAATTACAGCAGCAATTTGAACAGGGAAAACAAGCATTACTCAAGTACTGCGATACCGTCATTGTTAACTCATCAGAAATGATTCTGCGAGATCTAAACAAAAACAATAAACCGGTAACAGATTACTTTAATCAGGAGTTTGAAGCTAATTATCAAAGTATACAAATTTTTATTCACACCATTGTCTATGTAGGATTAATCTGTGTGGACTTTTCTGATGTTTATGCTGTTGTTGCGGATATGAGTGAGGCGATAAGATTATCAGCGATGGAAAGTGGAGATGATCGAGCTATTCAAGCCATTAACAAAGTGTTAAAAGAAGCAGAACAAGAATGGGGCAGTTTATTTAATCCAGAAATTGAGGCTGTATTAGTTGATATCTGTGCTGCTGATATGGATTTAAGTGAATTTGATCAGATTGGCGATATCATATGCTATGCATTTTCAGGGTCAGTCAGGATAAAAATAGCAACGGCATTAGATGATAAGTTGAAAGACCAGATGGAAGTGAATGTTCTCGTGGTTAAAAGAAAGAAGTAAATGTTGCTGATATAATAATGAAAATTTTAGTGCATAAAGGAACCTATGAAATAGGTGAAAGTTGTATCGAAGTATTAACAGTTAACCCCGCTGTGGTAGGAAAAGCCAATCAACTAAAATTGTACTCCTGCATAATTTAGATAATAAATAGCTAAGGAATTACAAAGCAATGATCGTACCCAAACATCAGAGTTTTGTGATAATAATCTCTCGAAAAATAAGTAAAGAAGAGAAAGATAAAAAGCAATAGGAATCAGATGTATAGATAATTACCGAGCTAGCGGGCGAAAAAACCGGCATGGTTAGCCGGTTTCTACGTGCAGTACAGTCTAATTTACGCTAACATTTTTTATACCTCTTATGGTCTGTGGTTTTTTGCTTTTTTGCTTTTTTCCTTTTTTATTAAAAGGGGGGTGGGTTCCCTCTACAACTCTACAGTCTGTGTTATTATTGGTGTTTATTGGTTTTATTGACTCTACAGTTTTACTGCTACTGAATTTAGTATTTGTTTGAGAATCATTGTTCTTGGCGTGACCTAGGGGTGATGATGGTTGAATGAAAGAGCCTGGTACATACCGAAGAAATGCATCTTCAAACATCTCTATGCAATAGCCATTACGGTTAAAATCACTAATTCTAAGTTGTTTTGACTTAATACCATATGGCTTTAATAGATTAGCTAGAGCCGCAGCTGTTAAAGATCTAGTTCCACGAAATTCACCCCATGAGCTCTCATCTAAAGTGAGTAAAGCATTGACTAAATCATTTGAATGAATACTTTCACAATTTTTTTCTTCGAATATATACTTAATATCAGATAAAAGTAGTGTGCCTGTGCTTGCGCTCTCTTGTTTAGGATGGGATTTATAAGCTTCAATAACTTGATTATGACAAGTGCCACCAATAAGTTCAGCCATTGAAAATAAAGGAGCCCAATTGTCTTTTGTTCGGTTATCTAAAAAGCTAGGTAAGGTTGGGGTGTGATGTTTTAGATGTTCTTTATTATCTTCAGCCCAACGAAGCATTTTACGGCTTAGCTGTTCACAGTCAGTCTCGAATTCGAAGTTTATTTCATCAGCCTTTTCATTCGGTAGTTTTCTCTGCAGTAAAACTACAAGGCAACGGGATAAAATAGTCGGAGTAGGCATACCAATCATTCCGATTACCATAGCGGCCCATGTGCTAAAACGTTGTATGACTCCCTTTTGTCCTGTATTACTGCGAACAGCATGAGCATGTGATTTTGTATATCCTGAATTAATAATGCCATGCATTTCCTTGTTTTTATAAATAAAAGTATCTGACTCATCAATTATTAATGTAGGTTTCAGATCTTCAATCAAACGAAAAATTGCAGCCACTGTAATGTTACTAGCTGTATATGGTTTAAAGCATAAAGCTGATAAAATTTCTAAAAGAGTGGTTTTTCCGCACTCATGATCTGGTGAGGATATTAACAATCTTGGCCATTTTCTGAAACTATCAAAGCAATATGTACCTAAAGTCCATAAAACCAGAAGAATTAGAGCTCCTTCGGGTAGAACAGCATATTTAGAGAATTTTTCTGCAACACCCTCTACTAAATCATTGCCATCAACAGGTTCAGGCCAAGGTTTAATATCTTTAAAATCTTTATTTTCATATGATGTTTTGTTTTTCTCCCTTAGCTTCTCAACTTCTCTATCTAGATAACTAACGCTGATATTATGAGCCTTAGCGATAGTTTTGCGATTTTTTTCGTAATCATAGTTTGAATATGATGCTAGAGTAGTTATTTGAATTTTGAATCTATCACTATCAGAAATTTGACTCGTTTTATTTGATGGTTCGTGGCTTAGCTTAGTATTGTCTAGTATATCGACTTTAGTATCTTGATTGTTTGTCATAGAGCCTCCAGTTGTTGATGTTCGCTCAATACTTGTTTGCTTGATAGTGCAAATAGTTGTGCACTATCAAGCAAACAATGTACTTTAATATGATTGAAAGTAAAAAATGTTGGAACTTGTTACATGGAAAGTTCCTTAATAGAAATGGCTGTGCAAATAAATAGTGCTACAAAAAATGTAGCACTTAGTGAGGCCTATCTATTTTGTATTTAGAGAATCGTTTATGCTGCAGATTTGAATGTTCCGAATGTACTGTGAGACTCATACCATTGAAAAAATACAGGGACGTTTATACGAATACCCGAATTTTTAACAATAGCCCCGGATTCAAGGAGACCATTGGAATTTGCTTTAAAAATAAGATTACGGATGGAGCCTTGAGTAAAGGTTGGGTATTGCTTACAAAACTCCTTAATTGTTAAATAGTCATAATCCGATTGTTGATCTTGTTTCTGAATTTTCATTGATATATACCTTAATTTAAGTATTTGTCGTAATTGACGGTGTCTATGGTATACCTTGATTTATTCTTATTAAGGGTGGCTGGCAGGAAGAAGGGCGAGAGGAATTGTTAGAGGAAGTTTTTTTGTAATATGAGTTAATTTGTAGTGGTTTTTTTACTTGACATGTTTTTTTGACCCTATAAATAATTCTGTGTACCCCCCCTTCCCCAATACTGTTGACTTAAGCATCAGTTTTCCTCTTAGCCTTACCCTGCTGCCATTTGTTAATGGGTTTATTCGATACTCTGGGTTGCGATTTTCTTGGGTTCTTGGGCTTGTAATACCTAACCCTAGCCATTTCTTTAAGTATTTCCTCAAATATTTGGATAGCAACCTCTGGATTGTCAGCTGTTAAAACCGCAGCATCCAGAGCTAAAGAAATAACTGCATTTTTAAATTGTGGCGTGTATTTTTCCGTCAGACTCTCTGGGACAGCCATAATCATCATGGTGCGGGCAATAACACACATAACCAGCACCGCAAATAATTCTTGCCGAATTCCATTTTCAGTGCGGCTATGAAAACATTCGATATCAAGGTAAGTCTTTTCGTTTCTATAATGTTCCTCCACTTTCCAGCGACGAAAATATAGCTCCCTTATTGATTCGACAGAAAATTCAGCTTTACCAAATAAGTTGGTTAGAAGCACGGAGACTGTTCCATCAGGACTATCCAGCCTGACAACCCGTAAGCGCAATGGTTGAGCGTGATGTCTATCTAAAATTGAACGGTTACGTTTATAGCTATCACTGACATCAAGGTAGATAATATCGTCCTGTTTCCCTGAGCGTACAAATTTCTCTACCGCAGGAAAAGTGGATGAAGCAGGACAACGGAATACAAATTCTGGGGATTGATCATGTTCCAATAAACATTTAATCAGCTTGTAGCTGGGATAGCCCCGATCAAACAATAACAAATTAGCGAGATGAGGAAGGCTTGCCAACATGGCTTCCGCTTCTTCTCGTTCATTACCCTCAACAATTGAGGTAATAGTCCTTGCAACGGGTAATTGTCTAAAGACATCATAAACGGTCGAGACAAGGCACTGAGGATAGTGGCCTTTACCAGGGTAATCCAAACCACTTTCAGGGTCAAAAACTTCTCTGAGTTCATCCGTTGCAGGTAGGTTATATTTGGAACCATCTATACCAAAGACTGTGCGTCCATGCCATGTATATTCAGGCGATTCAGGGAAAAGAGTGTATGCAAGATCAACTGAATCAGCCAGTAAGGACTCGAATAGCGTATATGATAATTTTGCGCGTGCTTTGGATACAGCACTACGATCAACTGTTTCAGTATCTATCCAGCATTGACTGCGACGAGCTTGATTAATAAATTTTCCGATTTTACCATCAACACCCTGTGTTTTTCCGCTACAGGTCATTGACAGAATAAAGGTGATTAGCTTCGGAAGGGGAAGTAGTCTATTGCGCGTAAATGCGCTTGTAGATCCTGTTTTATGTTTATCTTCAACGGTATCGGGGATGAGTTGAAAAAAATCGTTAATTGCAGCAGAAGGCGGCGAAAAAGGTGAGTTAGATGGTTTTTGGGCTAGGGTCTTTGGTTATCATTTTTTTCTTTCTGTTTGGCTTTGTCATTAGCTATATTATGCTATATTTATCAATTGCTTATGGTTTTAATATCGCTTAAGTCAACAGTATTGCCCCCCTCCCCACGGCTTTCTCATAAAAACATGGCTTGATATTTGTTTCAAATAGGAGGCCAATACAACCAAGTGGTACAGCGTTTTGTTCAGACTAAATTCAAGCCAATAAAATTATTAAAAAATATAGCCCATTATTATTCACAGGAAATACCTTTTAATTTCAGTCTATTACAAAAACCAAGAACTGTGCCAATTTTTTATGAGAAAGCCGTGCCCCCCCCTCCCTGTGTCAGACTAGTTGTCGCCTCTAATTTTGAGTTTTAGAGGAAAAAATGAGTCAAAAATTTAGCGACGGATTTAAAATACAAGCCGTAGAAAAAGCCCTTAATCGTTCTTCAGAGATAACATTAGTTGAACTAGCAAAAGCATTAGGTATTAGTCATTAACCGTAAAAACAAAGCATTAGCTGAAACGGCAGCCCTTTTAGTTCTCCAAAAAAAGTCCACAAAATTTGGGGAAGCAACGAGGACAACTCACAATGACAGAAGAACGCAAAGAAATCATTACCTTAATAAATGAAGCACAAGACGCAGGCGCCACCCAATCAAAAGCATGTGAGGTGATTGGAATGAGTACAAAAACATTACAACGCTGGGGCCAATCTGATAATAAGCAAGATGGCCGCTTAGAACCAAGATACAAACCCGCAAATAAATTGACAGAGTTTGAGCAGCAACAGATCATTAAAGTAGCAAATGAACCTGAATATGCTGACCTGCCACCCTGTAAAATTGTGCCCAGGCTTGCTGACAAAAATATCTATACTTCGCGCGGTCACGAATGCGGAAAATATTGATATAATTTCCGCATTTTAAAGGGCAAATGGTTCATGGTAAAAATGGAATTTACGCAAGATGAAATAAATGAGCTTTATCATGAGTTCATGGCGCATCCTGCGGGAACGACAAAAAAGAAATTGCATGTTGTCTATCTAAAATCACTCAACTTGTCACACCAAGATATTGCCTTAATTGCTCGCGTTAGTAGCGATACAGTTACTCGTTATCTACACGAATATAATAAAGGTGGTTTGTCTGCCATTTCAATCGTGCGAACCTATACCCCCAGCAGTAAACTGCTTCCTCATAAAGAGGAAATAAAAATCCATTTTCAAAGCAACCCCCCTCATACTGTTTCCGAAGCGGCTTTTGAAATAGAACAGATCACTGGAATCAAATTGGGGTTAAGTGCTTGTCGTGAATTTATGCTGAAGCACCTGGGAATGAAGTTTCGAAAAATGGCTGCCATCCCGTCAAAGGCTGATCCTGAAAGGCAAGAGGTTTTTTTGAAACAGGAGCTCCAGCCCTTGTTAGACGAAGAGAAAGAGGGAAAACGGCATGTGTTTTTTGTAGATGCTGCTCATTTTGTCATGGGGGCTTTTTTAGGCATGATCTGGTGTTTTGAACGATTGTTTCTTCAGTCATCTTCAGGACGTAAACGCTACAATGTGCTTGGTGCCTATAGCAACAGAGAGACTAATCTGATTACGATCTCTAATGATGCCTATATTAATTCAGATACTATTGTTGAGTTATTGATCAAGGTCAACAGCCTTCATTCTGACTCAAGTGACTTTAGTTATGGATAATGCACGATACCAACGTTGCAATAAAGTGATGGACAAAGTAAAAGACCTTGGTATCCAGTTGCTTTTCTTACCTCCTTATTCACCGAATTTAAACCTCATCGAACGCTTGTGGAAATTCACAAAAAAGAAGTGCCTCTATAATAAATATTATGAATCATTTGGTAATTTTAAAGATGCGATTGATGACTGTCTTAATAAAGTACAATCTACATTTAAAGACCAAATAAAAACACTTTTAAATCCTAAATTTCAGATGTTTTCAAAATCCGCAACCGTGACCGCTTGAAGTATAGTTTACTCTTGTTAACATCAATACCAATAATAAACATTATATTCTCCTTACTACCCTTGTAAATACAGTCTTCTTCCCATAGAGGAAAGGACTTTGATATCATTCAGTACCTGAGAAAGAGGAGCATGGACTTTATCTGCGTCACAGGCTTTATACCTCAGGACGTCCACAAGTTCTCATGTTCCTTGATATACTGATAGCTAATCAATATATCAGGTTGAGAGATACAAGGACGCCTGGGGCTTCTCCAATTTGCTGCACACTTTTTGCATTCTGTGACACGGACGTCGCTGAATCCAAAAAGTGGGCAATGGCGCGCAAGTCTGTTCATTACTGCCTATCCTTACCTTGTATTAGAGGTTAATTATAGACAGTTACAAAAAATCATTTACAGGGGCTTTTCTTCATTTATAAATTTACAGACTTTCTTTTGAATTTGTATTCTTTGTAAAGGAATAGTTGTAGTGGATGATTTTAATATTACTTCACTGTTGGGACTTGTGGTGTGTGCAAGAATCGGGCTGTTCTCCTTGCCTACATACTTTTTTAAAGAACTAAAGAAATAAGTTCCTGATGGGCGACCTTCTGTTTTCCATGTTTCTCTGAGCCATGTTGTATAAGCAAATTCATTAGATGCAGTTTTGCATATATCCAAAATATCGTTATCCAACCAATGTAATAGTGAGCAGTGTTTAGGTAAAATTTCATGTTCTCTTTGAATCCATTCTTTAAAATTTTTTTTATATATTGTTAATACTGGAACATTCCAATAGCGAAGAAAATCTGGGCCGGTTTCGTTTTCGCAACCAGGAATCATTTCAAGTTGATAGGTTTTTTCACAATTTGATTCAAATTCTTTAAATATTGCATCCCTATAATGGGTGCGTTCTCTTTTATCGTTAGTCCAAAGGTTCACTATTTCAGTGGATGTCAGTGGGTCATTTAAAGGGATACCTCTTGCTACTTTTTCTGAATTTGAAAAATTTGCTTTATCTAATATACTCATATTAATTCCTGAATAATTTGTTATTCATTGATTCAACTACACTGCTAACGTGCCCATCGGATAAATGAGCATAACGTTTTACCATCTGTAATGTCTTATGTCCTAACACTTCCGCTATTTCAGCAAGTGATGCACCATTCATGGCAAGGTATGATGCGGTACAGTGTCTTAGGTCATGCCATTTAAAATCTGTGATTTCGGCCTGTTTTAGAGCATTTGCAAAAGACCTCCTTAAGTCGATAGGGTGCTCATGGTTTTTTCCTGGGAATAATAAGTCTGTGTTGGGGTGTTTTGTTTTACTGTGTGACCTTATCAGTTCAAGAGCATGACCAACCAGAGCAACACGCCTTCTTTCGTCATTTTTGGTATCATTCAAAATTAAATAACTTTCATTTAAGTTAATGTCTCCCCATTTTAACGACATAAGTTCGCCGCGCCTCATGCCAGTAGATAAAGCGAAGATGACACATATATATAAGTATGGGTTGTTAGATTCTTTACAGGCTTGTAATAGGCTGATCCGTTCATCATCGCTCAAAAAACGAACTCTGCCACGTGACTCCTTAGGTTTTTTTACTTTAGATAATGGCGAGGATTCAACCCATTGCCATTCATTTATTGCAATTGTATAAGCATGGGATAATGCTGCCATGTATCTAACTACTGTGGCCGGGGTTCGGCCAATTCCTAATTCATCACGGCATTTGACAATGATTGCAGGGGTGATGTCTGCTAAGGCATAACTTCCAATCTTATCTTTCCACCACCTTAGTTGCTGGCTTTGGTTTGTAATTTGTTTAGGTTTTGATGTTTTTACTGGTAATGCGTCCTTTATGTACCTGTCGACTAATTCAGCTAATGTGTGTTTCTTTGATTCTGCAGTTTTAAAGTGGCGACCATCACGAATTGCTGATTCAGTATCTTGAGCCCACTTTCTTGCATCAGTCAATCTGGAGAAGGTCGCAGTTTGGCTTGGATAGCCTTTTAAGCGAACTTTTACACGATGACTTATTTTCCCATCAGGTGTTGAACGTTTTTCAATTGATGCCATGGGTATGTCGTTTTTGATAAAAATTTGGAATTGCTTAGATAATACAATAAAGAGCAAAAACTCACAACGCCTGATACTTAATCAGATGCATACTTAATGTTTTTTGTCTGAAATCAGTATCATATGAGTTTTTTGATTTTATAAGGGGCACTAGTGGGGCAAATATAATGCAAAAATATATTTTTTAGGCCAAAAATAAAAAATAATTTTTATTTTTTTAAAGAGGTATGTGAGAGAAGGAAGATATTTATAGAGATGTTGAAAAATGGGGTGGAGTACTGTGGCTTGTGGTCGATTCTTGTCTCTGAATGCCCCACCAGTGTCCCATGCATAAAAAAGGCCCGTAACGAAAACGCTACAGGCCTTTAGAATATGGAGCTGGTGATGGGACTCGAACCCGCGACCGGTTGATTACAAATCAACTGCTCTACCAACTGAGCTACACCAGCGCTGTTGATTCGTATATTATACGAATATTTCAGGTTTTGTAAACCCTTTATAATGAATTATTTTATGTGAATACTATGTTTTGATGTAGTTTATTGATTTTAAAAGATAAACTAAAAGTTAAATACTGAAGAAAACTGTACTCGATGTATATGCCCACTGTTATCATTTTCTAATGCTCTTGATGCATAAGTATATTCTAAGCCAAATGTTGTTTGTATTAGAGGGCTCCATAATAAATTAAATTGAGCTGACTGAGCCCATTGGCTAACTGTACTCGGTACAAAGTCAACGTTGTCTGCGTATGACAATCCGTATGCAAAGGTTGAACGCCAGCTATCATGCCACCAATGACGATAGGCAATAAAGCCTCCGTATTGGTCGAATAGTTTAATTTTGCCTTCTGGGGTAATTGCGCCATCGTTAAATAAATTTGATGAGGTGTATCGTCCTAATACATTGCCGTAATTCAACATAAAGCGTAGATCATCGCGTTCAAAGGTTTTAATTCTACCTGCAAGGCTGGCTGCACCACCAAAAGCATCACTATTAATTTGTGCATTTGATTGAATATTTCTTAGCATCGCTGCTAAAGATACCGTTCCCCAGGGTCGATAAATGTTTAATCGGGTAATCATATCGGGGTATTGGTCATCATCTGGTGTTTCCCTATTACCTAAATTATTGGTCAGCGTGGTTTCTGGACTTTCAATTGAAAACATCAAGTCAGAATCTGCATTCAGTTGTTGAGTCCAACGGATTTGAGGTTGTCTGGCAAAGATTCGTCCGACGGGGCCACCAAAGTCATTTAATTCAGGTAACGCCTTTACATTCATAAAGGTTGTCCAGGTTTGACCGGCAAGAAAAGACCCTAAACTCCCAAAGGCATGTCGTAACCTTGGGGAATAAGAATTACTGATGCGTTCATTTCCGGGGGATTGAAAGGCAAAAAAATCCATTTCTAAATAGGTATTTAAATCGCCCCAGTCAGTGGGTGTAAAACTTTTTAACCAAAAGCGGCTTTGTCGAGCGTGGAAGGTAATTTGGTCTTCGTTTTTATCATCGTTGTTAACAGGAATTGAACCCGGCTGTAGTATTTGGTCACCTATATTGGAACCCGCATTCCCACCAACACTTTGACTATTATAAATAGCATCTAGTTTGACATAGCCGCCAATGGCCAATGAAGTATCGGTTCCAGGTATTTTAATAGAGCCTTTGGTATCACCAACAGCAACTTTTTTATTGTCAAGTTGAGGTTTAAGGTCTACTTGCTTTGATGGAGTTTCTTTATTATTTAATTTGTTTTCTAATTGAAGAAGTCGTGTTGTTAACATTTCAACTTGCGAGCGCAGATCTTCAACAGTTTTATGTAAGTCTTCTTCTGCCGCATGAATGGGGGTAACAATTATTGATGTTAAGGCAAAAAATAACGGTATTTTGTATAACATAGATACTTATAGTGAGTTTTATTGAGGCTTACTGGCTCTAAAAATATAATGACAGGCGTTACAAGTTTCTATTATTTGGTCTGTTGTTTTAGGAATTGCATCTACATAATTATTTTCAGCTTCTTGCTTTAGCAAAAGTACTTGATGCTTAAGTTTTTTATTTAGGCCTAGAAATATTTTTTGGTCTTCTTTATCTAAGGGTAGTTCAGATAGGGCATTTGGGATATATTTTATGGTGTGCAGTAGCTTGTTAGCAACATCAACAATTTCTTTTGTACGATAACGACGTTGCCTATCAATTTGTACTTCATTTAACATTCGTTCAAACATTAAATCATTCAGTTCTCGCATTAAAACGCGTAGCTGTTTACTTTGTATTGAATGCAATGCTGTTTTATTAGTATCAGTATTAGATTGTAGAGAAGTATTGGGCTGTGTGGATACACAGCCGCTTAATATAACAATGCAAAAGAAAGTGAGATTATTTTTCATGATGTGTTACATAATTTTCTGAAATTTAGCTATGTGATCTCTTTTTGTTGGGTTTTTTATTGTTTTTATTATTAAACATTGTATGTTTGGTTTTAAACTTTTTAGTTTTATCTGTCCGAGTATCAGACGTACCTTTAGGTTGAAAAGAAGGAATTAAGTGTTTTTTCCCATTACCAATTAGATCAGCTCGGCCCATATTTTTAAGTGCCTCACGTAATAAAGGCCAGTTTTTTGGGTCGTGATAACGCAAAAAAGCTTTATGTAGACGGCGTTGTTTAACACTTTTTGGGATAGGCATATCATCAGCTTTACGGCTAACTTTGTGTAAAGTATCTTTTCCCGAGTGATACATTGCAGTAGAAATAGACATAGGGGAGGGCAGATAAGCCTGTACTTGGTCTGCTCTAAAACCGTTACTTTTTAACCAGATGGCTAAATTAAGCATATCTACATCTTTAGTACCTGGGTGTGCTGCAATAAAGTAAGGGATTAAATATTGTTCTTTACCTGCTTCTTTTGAGAACTTCTCAAACATTTTTTTGAAGCGATC
>ENA-OSET01001531-OSET01001531.1-sediment-metagenome-genome-assembly--contig:-NODE-1531-length-23913-cov-9.465095_pt1 | contig 23913 bp, 18 predicted proteins | sample MGYA00237882_ERZ534229 | MGnify/ENA primary metagenome ERZ534229 (study PRJEB26408, sample SAMN06266212) | sediment metagenome | isolation source: Hudson Canyon methane seep mesocosm | place... | reverse complement strand
CCAAACCTCACCTGTTTTAATGTAAGGCCACAAAATTAATGAATAGTTTACCGATTGATTCTATCTTACCAGAATTAAATCAGGCCTTAAGCCAGAATCAAAATGTCATTTTATCCGCACAACCCGGTGCTGGTAAGACGACTCGAGTACCTCTGGCACTTTTAGACGCAAAGTGGCTAAGAAATGATGATGGTAGTTATAAAAAAATCATCATGCTCGAACCCCGCCGCCTTGCTGCACGTAACGCCGCCTTATTTATGGCTAAAAGCCTCAATGAGCCCGTAGGACAAACGATCGGCTACCGAATGCGCCAAGATACAAAGGTCAGCCAACATACCCGCATCGAAGTCATTACCGAAGGTATTTTAACCCGCTATTTATTGCAAGACCCCGAACTCAACGATATTGGGCTAATCATCTTTGATGAACATCACGAGCGCTCTGTTAATACCGACCTAGGTTTAGCTTTGAGTCTGCAATGCCAGCAATTGTTCCGCGAAGACTTAAAACTCTTAGTGATGTCAGCAACTCTGGATAAAGACGCACTAGAGAGCCTACTCGATGCGAATACCCTCTTTTGCCCAGGACGCAGCTTTCCCATCGATTATCACTATCTTGGCTTCGACAATAACCAGCGTTTAAGCAACCAGATGACAGACGCTATCATGACGGCGTTACAAAATGATGAAGGCAGTATTTTAGCCTTTCTTCCAGGGGTTAGAGACATCCAGTTTGTGCAACAGCAACTGCAAGAAAAATTGAGTTCCGCTCGGTATTCATCCCTGCCTACAGATACCATTAGTATCCACCCGCTATACGGGCAACTTAGCGATAAAGATCAGCAATTAGCGATTCAAGCGACAGCTAAGGGGCAACGAAAAATTGTCTTAGCTACCAACATTGCTGAAAGCTCATTAACCATCGAAGGCATTCGCATCGTCGTCGATTGTGGGCTCGAAAAGCAGCTCAACTACAATGCCCGTAGTGGCATGAATAGCCTCGTCACTAAAAAAACATCCCAGGCATCAACAATCCAAAGAGCGGGCCGTGCTGGACGAATCGAAGCGGGAGTTTGTTACCGCCTATGGAGTGAACAAGGACAGAATGCACTAGAAGCCCATAGCCCTGCGGAGATCAGTCGCATCGAGCTCAGTGATCTAGTGCTTAATATCGCCCAATGGGGAGCTCAAGTAGATGAGCTCGATTGGCTCACGCCGCCGCCCCGCAGCTATGTGAAACAAGCGCTGAGATTATTATCCGACTTAGAGTTTATGGATGAGAAACAACAAATCACGCCTCAAGGGGAGCAAGCCAGCCAGCTTGGTTTACCCCCTCGCTTTGCTCATATGCTATTAAATGCGGGCGATAAGCCCAGTTTAGAGCAGGCCTCATTACTCGCGGCGCTATTATCCGATACCCCGAAAACACTGCGTAATATCGACGATTTGAGCCGTTCGCTAAGCCAGGTAGACGCCAATAAAAAACTCTATTCAGCCCTCCAGCGCCAAGCCCAGGTATGGATTAAACAAGTTTCTAAAAATACCCCGTTCAATAATGATAAAAAAGACCTGAATATTGCTCAATTGCTGGCTTTAGCCTTTCCTGATCGCATCGCTCGGTTAAGGGAAAATAAAGACGGACACTATTTATTAAGCTCAGGCCGTGGGGCTCAGCTTCACCCGAATTCCTCATTAATCGGTGAAACCTGGCTTATCGTTAGTGATATTGAAGATAATCAGCAAGGCGGCAGTTTAATTCGAAAGGCCATGCCGATTGTAGAGCACGAGCTACTGACGCTCTTTGCTACCCATATTCACAATAAGAACCATATCGAATGGAACGATAAGGGCCAGCTCATCGCAGAAGAGCGCGATTATCTAGGCGCCATCTTGTTAAAGCAGAAAAAGCTTAATAATTTGACCGACGAGCAATGGTACCAAGCTTGGCTGAATTACTTTTTAGATAACGGTATAACTTCATTACCTTGGACAGATGAATGCCTGCAACTAAAAGCTCGCCTACAGCTGGCATTTAATTATCACCAACAAAAACCACAAGATAAACCCTCAAAATCTTGGCCAGACTTCAGTAATAGCGCCTTACTCGACGATCTCGAATCCTGGCTTATGCCAATGCTAACGCATTGCCGATCGCCAAAAACCTTACAAAATATCGATTTAAAACAGGCACTTATCAATCGCTTAGGCTGGGATAAAAGTAAGGAATTTGAAAGCTTGGTTCCTGAAAAAATTGCAGTCCCCAGTGGCTCTCATTATAAAATTGATTATAGCCAAACCCCACCCGTATTAGCGGTAAAACTACAAGAAATGTTTGGCTACCAGGGCCAACCGAGTGTGTGCAATGGCAGCCTGCCACTGATGCTGCATTTACTCTCTCCTGCACGCAGGGCTTTGCAAATAACACAAGATCTTCCCCACTTTTGGAGTAACAGTTATTTTGATGTTCGCAAAGATATGCGTGGCCGCTACCCTAAACACCCTTGGCCGGAAAACCCGATGGAAACTGAAGCGACACGTTTCACAAAACATAAAAACCGCTAAAGAAGCCCGTCTATTTATTTGCTAGTGAATCCTCACTCATGCTAAAAATAGAGATACAACAATAAGAAAATAAATCATTGGAGAAACGTCATGGGTAAGTTTGCGGCTTTAGCGATATTATTAACCGTTGCTGCGGTTATTTACTTTATTAATCCAGGGGTTCAAGTGGAAGTGCCTAAACCCAGTGCCATTGAGCCTGTTCAGCAAGAAAACACTGAAACACAAGATACCGCTCAGCCTGAAACCAAACAATCTATAACTAGTGATTTCGCCAATAGCCACCCGCACAACCATGAAGACCCAGCCTCTTCCAATAAAGCAGATACTGAGATCCCTCAATACATTAAAGATGCTTTGGAAGCGAAACGAATCCCCGCATCAGAGCTGACAGTAGAGAATAATGCTGATGGCAGCAGTACAATCGACCTTAAAGGCCAATTTCAACACGTTCCGGTTGCGGTCATTGGTAAAGATGGCAAAGCTAAAATCATTGAAACCCGAATCACTCCTATTGAGAACTAAGCCAAATCATAGAAATACCGTCATCCTAATACGACTTTCTCCCCTTAGCTGAATTTCACACATCCCTCTTACGCAAGCCAACATCTTTACAACTTTTGGTTACACTTCGACCACAGAACACAGTGTTATTAAATAACTCCCACTTCTAATCTATTGATTGAGATTTTTTCAAAGTCGTGGCGGTTATTTATGCTGATAAGATTAGTTATTCTAAGTTTGCTTTCGATCTTCCCGTTGATTGGCCATAGCGCCAATATCGTTATTAACCCCATTACAGGCTTCAGCGATGCAACACCCACAGCGGCTATTGGCGGTAATCCAGGTACTACCTTAGGCGCACAACGACTCAATACTTTTCAAAAAGCGGCTGATATTCTTGAAACTTTCTTAGATATCAAAGTAGATGTAAAAGTGGATGCCGCATTTAGTGGTTTAGTCTGTAGCGCTGGTTCCGGGGTTTTGGGCAGCGCAGGGGCTGTATCTGGCCATATCAATACTGCTAATGTTCCATTAGCCAATACTATTTATCCCATTGCCCTTGTTAACAACCTAGCTAATTCTGATATCAATTCGGCAACCGCTGAGATCTCAGCAACGTTTAACTCTAGTATGGATAATAACGACAACTGTCTAGCAGGGGTTGATTGGTATTATGGTTATGACGACCCAAGCCTAGCGGGTGCAGAATATGTTAATGACACCTCATTTCTATCGGTTGTCATTCATGAACTTTTACATGGTCTAGGGGTTTCATCTTGGGTATCTGCAAGCGGAGCTTTAAATTCAGGCTTTATGGATGCTTATAGCGCTAACCTTTATGATCAATCTACGAACAAATCCTGGGCTGCAATGAATAATAGTGAACGCTCAGCATCTATGACCAATAGTAATAATTTGGTATGGACGGGTACGAATGTAAATAGTTCCACGGCGGCATCTCTACTTACAAATGGTATTAATAGCGGTAACGTAGAAATGTATGCTCCAAACCCTTATGAAAGTGGCAGCTCGGTTTCTCACTTTAGCAAAGATGCCACGCCGAATGAAATAATGGAGCCTACCTATACTGAATTTTTAACGACTCCTGGAATGGCAACTCAACTATTACAAGATATGGGCTGGGCACTCGTCAGTGGTAATACCGCACCGATTCTAGCTTCTATTGGTTCTCAATCCACTAACGAAGATAATGCAAAAGTACTCGCTCTTTCAGCTACTGATGGTGAGGGTGATTCACTGACCTATTCTGCAGTTTCAGATAACGCCTCTGTTACCGCTTCAGTTTTGGGTAGCAACTTAACTTTAACACCCGCCGCCAACTACTTTGGTAGCGCGAATATCACAGTGACCGTTTCTGATGGCGCTTTATCCGATTCGGAAGTCATTATACTAACGGTTAATTCAGATAACGATTTACCAGTATTTACCAGCTCCGCCTCAGATTCGGTTCAATATGGTAATAGCCTAGATGTGACTCTCAGCGCCACCGATATCGAAACCGTTGATGATAGCATTACTTTTTCCGTACAAAATTCAAATGCAAGCCAAGTCTCCGCAACTATTTTAGGCACGACCTTGTCGCTTACTCCAGTCAATAACTACATTGGCGACACAACAATTACCATAAGAGCAACGGATGGTAATTCGGGTAGTACTGATCAAAATTTTGTATTAACCAGCACCGCAATTCCAAATACAGCACCTGTTTTAGCGGTTATTGGTGCTCAATCGATTGACGAAGATAATGCCAAAATTATTGCTCTATCCGCCAGCGATGGTGAAGGTAATTCGTTAACCTATTCTGCAAGTTCGGATAATGCTTCAGTTTCTACTTCGGTTTCAGGAAGCTCCCTTACCTTAACACCTGCCGCTAACTACTTTGGTAGCGCGAATATCACAGTGACCGTTTCTGATGGTGCTCTATCCGATTCTGAAGTTATTGTATTAACCGTTAATTCAGATAACGACTTACCACTATTTACCAGTTCAGCCTCGGGTTCCGTTCAATATGGTAATAGCTTAGATGTCACTCTAAGCGCCACCGATATTGAAACCGCGAATAACAGCATTACTTTTTCCGTACAAAATTCAAATGCTAGCCAAGTAACCGCATCAATTTCAGGAACTACCTTGTCGCTCACCCCGGTAAATGACTATCTAGGTAATACCACGATTACTCTACGTGCTACCGATGGTGACTCCGGCATTACTGATCAAAGCTTTGTATTAACCAGCACCGCTATTCCTAATACAGCACCGGTATTAGCAGTCATTGGTGCTCAATCAACTGACGAAGATAATGCAAAAGTACTCGCTCTTTCAGCCACTGATGGTGAAGGTAATTCGTTAACCTATTCTGCAAGTTCAGATAATGCTTCTGTTGCCGCTTCAGTTTCAGGTAGCACCTTAACTTTAACACCTGCCGCTAACTACTTTGGTAACGCGAATATCACAGTGTCCGTTTCTGATGGCGCTCTTTCCGATTCAGAAGTTATGGTATTAACCGTTAATTCAGATAACGACTTACCACAATTCACCAGTCCATCCTCGGGCTCAACTGTCTATGGAAATAGTTTAGATATCACCCTTAACGCCACCGATATCGAAACCGCGGATAATAGCATTACCTTTGCGGTTCAAAGTTCAAATACTAGCCAAGTTACCGCATCGATTTCAGGCTCGACCTTATCACTCACCCCGGTGAATAATTATTTAGGTAATACCACGATTACTCTACGTGCTACCGATGGTGACTCCGGTATTACCGACCAAAGCTTTGTATTAACTACAACTGCAACTGCGAATACAGCCCCTGCTTTAGCAGCTATTGGTGCTCAATCGACTGACGAAGATAATGCCAAAGTGATTGCCCTATCAGCCACCGATAGTGAAGGTGATTCGCTGACCTATTCTGCAAGTTCTGATAACGGTTCGATTACCGCTTCGGTTTCCGCTAACTCTCTAACTTTAACACCCGCCACTAACTACTTTGGTAGCGCGAATATCACAGTGACCGTTTCTGACGGCACTTTAACCGATTCAGAAGTCGTTGTATTAACCGTTAATTCAGATAACGATTTACCATTATTTACCAGTTCAGACTCGGGCTCCGTTCAATATGGTAATAGCTTAGATGTGACCCTAAGCGCCACCGATATTGAAACCGCGAATAACAGCATTATTTTTGCCGTACAAAGTTCAAATGCAAGCCAAGTAACCGCATCAATTTCAGGAACTACTTTGTCGCTTACCCCAGTGAATGATTATCTAGGTGATACGACAATTACCTTACGTGCTAGCGACGGTGATTCGGGCCATACTGATCAGAACTATGTTCTTACCAGCACCGCAATCCCTAATACTGCACCGATATTTACCAGTGCCAGTCAATTTAGCAGCCTTTACTCAAATACTTTGCCAATCATCTTGGTCGCAACGGACGGCGAGAATGATAGCCTTAGCTATACCTTGGTGAACGCTAATAATAACCAAGTGAATGCTGTAATTTCAGATAACACATTAACGCTTCAGGCTGTTAATAACTTCACCGGTGCGACTAGTCTTATGGTCAGCGCCAGTGATGGTGAGCTAAGCACTGAGCAGCAAATTAATATCGTAATTTATGAAGACTTTAATTTATCATCCGCAAACGTTGAGTTAAACGATGGTGGTTTAACCAATATTAAATTTGATGAGTTTACTTTTAACTTAACTGGTGGGAATCAACAACACAGCGTTTCTGTAATGTATGACGGCCAAGCTGTTGATGCGAGCTTATTAACAAAAATTGATGGACAGTATCAACTAGCGATGCCCAACAGCGGCGCCTTTGCCGGTTCTTATGAAGTTGTCGTCACTGACGATAACGGTGAAAGTGCGAGCTTTACCCTTCAACGTCCACTGCGCTTAACGACTAATATTAATCAACTGATTTCAACCTCTAACCAGCAGAAGTTATTTATCGAAGGCGCTCCTGCAAATAGCACTTTGGATCTTTATTTAACACAAGAGAATAACGAGCTAAGCCTGCAAAAAGATGGCTTAGAAATCACTCAGCTAAACAGCGCTGATGACTCGGCGACTTTTAACAGAACCGTCGTTGAGCTTAATGTTACTTCCAGCCCACTAGCCAGTATCGCAACTCTAGCGGCCGATGGGGTTAATTTGCCTCGCGGTGAGTTAGAAGTACAATTGCTGCCGATGCATGCAGTATCAATTAATATATCTAACAGCAATGGTACTGGTATCCAAGCTGATATTGATATTCAAGATGAGCGTTTTGCCATTTGGGGCCTTGAACAACAATTAACGAGCAATGCGGCTGGGCAACTAACAATTAGCTTAGCGACTGATATAGAAACTGAATTAAGTATTCGTGCAATTAATTATCAGACTAAAGCCGTAGTCGCCTTGATAGAAGATGCTGAGCTATTAGTAGAATTAGAATTACTTGAGAATCCTATGACAGTCTCAGGGCGAGTAACGACCTCGACATTAAACTTCATAGAGCAAGCGCCACTCATTCGTTTAGTAGCAACTGACGGCTCAATTACTGATGGTATGTTAAATAATATCCGTTCGGGTTCAACTGAATATTCAATCACGGTAAACAAGTTTGCCTTTGACGTCGAAAAGCTATCGATTATTCATGGCGATATTCAACAGGATGTTCATTTATCAAACAATCAAACGGATACGACTGTAAATATTCATATTGATAGCGTGCAAGTTACAGCGCCAAGGGAGCAAGAATTACCCGCCGAAGAAGAGGTTGTTGAAGTAAGCCCTACCTCAGTTGGTAATGGTTTTATCTTAGTTCTAATCAGCTTGATGCTATTATTTTCTCGAAAACGAATTCTAGATCAACAAATAGCTCACTAAATAGTTCGAAGTCTCCGATTAACTAAGGCATTTTTTCAGTGATGATTTATACTCTAGTCATCTCTATATCTCAGATTTGATTAAATGCCGTCTTATTTATATTCAATATTGCGCTTGTTCACCCTGCTCTTGCTTGTCGGCACGAGCGTGGTGGCCCGCGCATCTGTTGAACCCATCATTCTCGATCAAAATAGTAAGCAAGTTGCCCTAGGGCATCACGCTTACTATTTAGAAGACATTGAAGGCACGTACTCCTTGCTCGATATTGTTGGCTTAGATAATTCAAATTTCGAACTATTAACAGAAGAAAGTTTAAATAAAGGGTTTACCTACTCGACATACTGGCTTAAGTTCACCATTGCTGATCGTACGTTAGATAATAAAACTCAAAGCTGGAAGCTAGAAACAAGCTACCCTCTGCTTGATTACCTCGACCTCTATATTGTTAATAAAGATAAAAATATAGAACATATTAAGATGGGGGATACTTACCTCTATAAACAGCGCCCCGTCGATCACCGTAACTTTATTGTTCCTATTAGCTTGCATGATAATGAGCAAAAAGATATTTACGTTAGAGTTCATACCTCTAGTTCAATGCAAATTCCAATTTTCATTTGGCATCCAGATTACTTTTTCGAATCACGTAGTGGTGAACAATACGGCTTAGGCTTGTATTACGGCATGATGCTCGTTATGTTTTTTTATAACTTCTTCCTCTGGTTCAGCATAAGAGACTCCAACTACCTTTGGTACATTGGTTATCTAGCCGCATTCGCGATCTTGCAAGCAACCACCAGCGGTCTAGGTTATCAATATTTATGGCCGAACTCCCCTTGGATAGAAAGTATTGCCCCACCTGTATCCATTGCACTTGTTGGTATATTTGGAACGGCCTTTACTCGCCAGTTTCTGCATACTCGTCAATACCATGTTGTTGCTGATAATTTATTAAAGCTCGTGCTGGGACTTTCAATTATCGTTCTAGGGCTCAGTTTTATCGCTGATACCGCAACGGTAATGGCATTAGCTAAAATTGTTGTTGTCGCTTTCTTATTATTCATACTTTATGCCTCTGTCGCCATGCTATTGCGTGGGCATAGACAAGCACGTTTCTTCTTAGCTGCTTGGGTTTCTCTGATTTTAGGTGGGCTATTTACAATTGGCATGATGCTGGGCATATTTCCCAATACTTTCTTAATGACTCATGCCAGTAAAATTGGCAGTGTAATAGAGATTATTTTGCTCTCGTTCGCACTAGCCGATCGCATTAAAGTGATCGAGAAAGAGAAAAAGGTCATTGAGAGTCGAGCGCAAAAAGAATTAAAACGAACTAACCAGAAACTAGAAGAGAATAACCGGCTTAAAGATGAGTTTTTAGCCACCATCAGTCATGAGTTCAGAACGCCGCTTAATGGTATATTAGGTTCATTAGAACTTGTTCAGCAAGAAACCAATAATACCAACATCAAGACAGCGAAAGGCAGTGCTGACGAGATGCTGAATCTTGTTGATCAGGTACTTAGTTATACCGAGCTTCAATCGGGTAATTTTATGATTAAGTCAGCAGCTATTAATTTGCCTGAGCTTTTAAATAAAGTTAATAATAATTTTAAAGATAACTGCCAAGAAAAAGGCATCGATTTCTCAATTGAAAACAACCCGCGTAATCCTCAAGTTATCATCGCGGATAAAAAGCGCTTACTGCAAGCTTTAAACCCTATTTTAGATAACGCCCTCAAGTTCACCGATAATGGCCATATTAATCTAGCCATTCAAATTAAGTATGTCAGCAATCAATATGTCCTTTCATTACAAGTAGAAGACAGTGGTATTGGAATTGCCGAAAATAAGCGCGACGATATTTTAGAAGCCTTTACTCAAGGTGATGGCTCTTTTTCTCGTAAGTTTGGCGGCCTAGGAATTGGCCTGTCTCTCGTTAAAGCATTGTGCACCCAGCTAGGTGGGACCATCCACATCTCAAGCGAAGAAGGCTACGGTACCCTGGTTGAATTATCATTACCAATTGAGGTGCCTCATCAAGCACCACGCCATAATGAAACAAATGAGCCTAATAGCGAACCTAAACGAATCAAAGAACAAGCACGCATTTTGATTGTTGAAGATAACCATATTAATCAGGTCGTCTTAAAAACCATGCTACAACGCCTGAACTTAGAAACCTTTACTGCGGATCATGGGGCCAAAGCCCTCACAATTCTAAAACAGACCCAAGCAGAAGGTAAGAACATCGATTTAATTCTTATGGATTGTCAGATGCCGATCATGGATGGATTTGATGCTACCCGCCATATTCGTAGCTCTGGGGAGTCGTATGCTAACATCCCAATCATAGCAGTCACGGCGAACGCGCTTTCTAGCGATAAAGAACGCTGCTTACAATGTGGGATGAATGATTACCTAAGTAAACCCTTTCAACTGGATGATATTCGAGGAAAATTACAGGATTGGTTATCCAGTTAACAGCTTAATAGCGACAATAAAGGTAACCAATTCATAGCAACGTTTGATCCAGATATTACCTGCTTTTATAGAGCTATGTGCACCAAGGTAGCCACCCACTAACGAACCTAACACTAAAGCAGGTAACCAATCCCACTTGACCTCTGCTAATAAGCTCATCGTTACGGCACCTGAAGCATTCCAACCTAGACCTACTGCGATTAAGGTATGTGCAACGGCTAAGCGATAATCCAAGCCAAACCAATAAACCAGCCAAATCGTCACAAACAAACCACTGCCAGCCGACAAAGCGCCATTCGCTAAGCCTATGATAAATAAGCCCATTGCGCCGATTATAATGCCTTTTAAGTCACGATGAATGGGGTTTCCGGTTAAGCCTAAATCAGGCTTCATCATTGAATAGCAAGCTAAACACAAGGTTAACAAGCCTAATACAATTTCAGCCCAGCGATCATCAACATCAATTATGATATAGGCACCGAGGACAACCCCTGGTATACCCGCTGCCAGCATTAAAGCCAGTAATCTAATTGAACTATGCTTTTCCTTTAAGTGTCTTACTGTAGCACCGACTCCTAAAGCGACGGTGGCGACCTTATGTGTGGCTAAGGCTAAAGAGAATGGCAACCCCATGAAGATCAGAATGGGTAATTGGATTAAGCCAGCGCCACCACCCGCCAAGGCAGAAAACCAATTAGCCACGACAGCAATAACAAATAGCAGTAAATGTTGGGTATAATCCATAAATTAGTTTTTATATTTCAGGTAGTTGAAAATCATGAGCGATACACAAACGAATACACAGTATTCACTTTATTATTACGATTCATGCCCATTTTGTGTTCGCGTTGTACGTTCACTGCAAGGAGTCCAAGTCGATGTCGAGTTGCGCAATATCATGTCAGACTCAAACCATCGTAATGCATTACAAAAGGCGACTGGACGGACAACGGTCCCTTGCTTACGTATCGACAAGGGGTCAAAGAGTCAGTGGATGTTTGAATCTATGGATATTATGCGTTTTTTACAGTCTCTATAAGCTCCGCTAACTGCCCTGATGCCATTAATTCTTTGATGGTATCAACAGTCGCTTGAGTGCTCGGGTCAATTTCTAAATTGACCTTATCGCCAACCTGCGTTTCACCGAACGTTGTCACATCACGAGTTTCAGGAATCAAACAAACAGTAAATGTTTCCGCTGTTACTTCGGCAATGGTTAAGCTGCAGCCATTAAGCGCGACAAAGCCTTTATTTAATAAATAAGGTTTTAACTCGGCAGGTCTGTCGAAAATGATTCGCATATTCAGCGCATCTTGCTCAACCGCCAATACGTTAATACAACCAAACACATGACCTGATACAACATGCCCACCAATTTCATCACCAAAGCGTGCGGCGCGCTCTAGATTTACGTAATCCCCAACCTTTAAATCAGACAAGTTGGTTAATTTTAAGGTTTGTGCGATCGCATCAAAACTAACGCGATAACGGCCATCAGCCTGCTGCTCTAAAGTTCGTACAGTTAAACAAACACCGTTTTGGGCCACAGAAGCCCCCAACTGCAAACCTTCTGCAAACAAGGCTGGGAATTCATAGACCAAACTCGCAAAGTCAGTCTGTTTATGAAATTCCGTTAATATCATTTTTGTCTGAACAATACCGCTAAACATGCTAAAACCTAACTCTGTCATTCTCAATAACGCACATTATGCTCTATACTGTTAGCTAATAACATCTAATAAGACATACTTCTCGCATGACAGGGATAGACAGTAAAAAAATAGGACTTATCCTTTCTGGTGGCGGCGCCCGAGCGGCTTATCAAGTAGGCGTCCTAAAAGCCATCCATAAAATATTACCCAAAGATGCCGTTAATCCTTATGACGTAATTGCTGGCACCTCGGCCGGAGCAATTAATGGTGTTGCCTTGGCAAGTTATGCAGAAAACCATCGAATCGGGATTCGTCATCTCGAAAGAATTTGGACAGGTTTTAGCCCAGAACAAATTTATCGCACTGATTTTAAAGGTGTCGTAGGGACCCTGACACGTTTAATACGAACCACACTTATTGGTCGAAAATATAAGCACGATCGTGTATCTCTACTCGATAACTCACCGTTACGTGAGCTCCTGGGTGAAGTCATTCAATTTGATAATATTCAAAAAGCCATCGATAACGGCGCATTACATGCGATGAGTGTGACCGGCTCCGGCCTTGAAAGTGGAGAATCTGTTAGTTTTTTTCAGGGCCATTACAGTATTACTAATTGGCAGCGCCATCGTCGTATAGGCTACCGTGCTCGAGTGGGTCTAGATCATTTAATGGCTTCCTCTGCAATTCCTATGATTTTTCCTTCAGTGCAGATCAACCAAGAATATTACGCAGACGGCGCCGTTCGTCAGCTCGCTCCGATTAGTCCGGCATTACATTTAGGGGCCGAAAAAGTACTGGTTATTGGTGTCAGCGGGGTTGCGCATAAACGCAAAGAAAACATCAATATTACCGGCTACCCTACCCCTGCAAAAGTAATGGGGCATATGCTGAATGCCGCATTCCTCGACAGCATGGAAACCGATGTAGAGCGTTTACAGCGGATTAATCGCACTGTAAATATGATTCCAGAGAATGTCCGAAAAAAACATGGCATGGAATTAAAGCCAATCGAGTTATTAGAAATCAGCCCAAGTGCCTCTATGGATGAGATTGCAGGCCGCCATGCTCATGAGTTGCCAAGAGCCATTCGCTTATTTCTTGGTGGCAGTGGTAATACCAGCCGCAACGGTTCTGGGATATTAAGTTACTTGTTATTCTCAAGTGGATTTTGCAAAGACTTAATCGCATTGGGATATAAAGATGGCTTGGCACGCAGAGAAGAAATTGAACACTTTTTCGCTGACCATATGCCTGAAAAAATCGCTGAAACTGAAAAAAGCGCCTAAGGCGCTTTTTTCGATCCACAATCTATAAGGGGCTGTCCTAGTGGATTAGCCTTCTAGATTATCCAAATAACGTTCAGCGTCCAATGCCGCCATACAACCCGTTCCTGCAGAAGTAATAGCTTGGCGGTAAGTATGATCCATCACGTCCCCAGCCGCGAAGATGCCTTCAATACTGGTTTGTGTTGCGTTGCCTTCAAGACCACTTTGCACCTTGATATAACCATTATTCATATCTAACTGGCCATCAAAGATTTGTGTATTGGGTGAGTGACCAATCGCCACGAACACACCTTCTAAATCGATATCTTCAGTCTCGCCGGATTCACGGTTCTTAATACGCATGCCAGTAACACCCATGTCATCACCGAGCACTTCATCGAGCTCGCTATTCCACTTAAGGGTGATATTGCCATTCTCAGCACGATCCATAATCTTATCTTGTAAGATTTTTTCTGAACTGAATTTATCACGACGGTGAACAACAACAACTTCTTCAGCAATATTCGCTAAATACAGGGCTTCTTCAACCGCTGTATTACCACCACCAATCACGGCAACTTTCTTTTTGCGATAGAAGAAACCATCACAAGTTGCACAAGCTGAAACCCCCTTACCTTTAAACGCTTCTTCACTTTCCAAACCTAAGTATTTAGCACTTGCACCCGTACAGATAATTAGGCTGTCACAAGTATATTCACCCGAGCTACCTTTCAGGTAAAAAGGACGTTGCTGCAAATTTACTTCATCAATATGGTCAAAAAGGATCTCGGTATCAAAACGCTCAGCGTGAGCTTTCATACGCTCCATTAACGCTGGTCCTTGCAACCCTTCTACATCACCTGGCCAATTATCTACTTCTGTAGTCGTGGTTAACTGCCCACCCATTTGCATGCCCGTGATCATCACTGGATTCAGGTTTGCGCGCGCAGCATACACAGCGGCGGTATAACCTGCAGGGCCAGAACCTAAAATTAATAATTTAATGTGTCTTGGGTTACTCATGAGTTTTAATCTCCAAAAATCCTCGAAACCAAATGAGGAATAACAATACTAGAATTGATAATTAATATGGGGCGATTATAGGGGAATTAAAGCGCCGAGGGCATAGTTAGAAATCAATTGCGGCTTAATTTATCCAATATTTGGTAAAAACTAACTATTTATCACGAATCAAATGTAAAGATCCTACCTTGCACCATTCAACATCCCAATCCTGACTATACTAATAAACAACCCCCTTACACGATAGTCAGTGTTTGGTAACAAACTGTTTCATAAACGTTTTATCCTTAGCTATCAAAGACTTACAAGAACTATTTGTAACAGAGTCCATACTGACAAAACCTTGTTGTTGTATGGCCGATAAGACGCAGGCAGCATTAGCGAGTACCCATGTTCCGGTACCCATAATGCTAATAATAAATAATTGGAATATAAGGCTCGATCATGCATAAAAGGCAAGAGATTCAGCAGAAGTCCCGTTTAGGTCTGCTGCTTATCAATAAAGGATTAATTACTCGAACGCAGTTGGATCAAGCCCTGCGCCTGCAAAGTGAAACAGAAATGAGACTTGGGGAAGTCTTGATTGATCAAGGTTGGATCAGCGAACGCCAACTAAATCGTTGCTTAAAGAAGCAATCACGATATCGTTATGCCGCTGCTTTTGCAGCACTACTATTAGGGCCACTTCAGCCTTTCATGGCTTCCGCGAGCATAGAAAGAGACCCCATCAGCACGGAACAAGTCATTGAAAAGAAAGATCGATCAGCAATCTCAGGTTTAAAAGCGATGACGGATTCCGATATGGGAGACGTCACAGCTCAGGGCGCAAGCAGCAATATTCCGAGCGTACAGGATATTCTCGCCAATACCTTAGATACCAGTGATAACGGAGAAAGTACGCTGCAAACACTGGGGAATTTGTTAATGCCCGCGACCGATCTACTCGATGCCGATGTTGAAATGTCTGATGTTACTTATGCCGCAGGCCCTCGAACTCAATTAAATGCCGACGGCAGTATTGCTGTTGCCTTACCTGCTCACATCGGCCAACTCGCCTTTAAAAATGTACGAGTACAAGGTTCGGAAGGCTCAACCTTAGGGGATCTTTATATTAAGGATATTGACCTATCCAGTGTTGATGTCACCATACGTTTGCACAATTAATCCACCCCCGTAACACATCAAAATACCAAGTTGTATCAACCAGTTAGGCTGATTACTTGGTATTTTTTTGCCTATCGTTTCAATCCCATGCAAGCAAAAATCTTTTGACTATACTTTTTAGAATAACCTTAGCAAAAGATGAATTATGAGCTTCGCTAACATTGCACCAAGCACGACGAATGAAGTCCGACTAAGAGAAGATGATTTCATCGTCTCTAAAACGGATACGGACAGTACAATCACCTATGTTAATAAAGCCTTTTGCGATGTTTCTGGTTATTCAGAAGCAGAGCTCATCGGTAAAAGTCACGACATTGTTCGTAATGATCTAATGCCTCATGGAGTTTACAACTTATTGTGGGAGCATCTACAAGCAGAGGAAGAGTTTTTTGGCTACATCGTTAATCGTAACAAAGATGGCTCTTGTTACTGGACATTGATCAATGTCACCCCGTTCTACGAAAATGACAAATTAGAGGGCTACTTTGCAGTTCGTCGCTGCCCTTCTGAATCAGCACTAAAGGTCATCAAACCCTTGTACAAAAAAATGTGTGATATAGAACGTACAGCTTCACCTGAGCAATTATTACCACTATCGTCATCTATTCTGTGGCAAGCCATAACCAAGGAGTACCAAACTTATGCCGAATTTGTTTTATCGCTTTAATCCACAAGCGATTAGTCGCGCAGGTATTATATTATGGTTTATATCTTTAGTTTCATTATTGGCCAGTGACAACAATCCATTTGTTATTATGGCATGCGGAATTGTGCTAATCGGTTATGCCTATGTGCTACTCAATCAACAGCAAATCCGCCTGAATAATTTCAAACAATTTTCTGATGTACTTAGAGCGTCTGCCAAAGGCCAACTTAACCTGCGCCTTAGTCATGAGTCGAATGACTTCATTATGCGCCAAGCGAGTACGGATATTAACGATTTATTTGATCAAATGGAGACCTATATTCGTGAAGTCGAAGCCTCATTTAAAGAAGCCAGTCATGACCGATTTTACCGTCGTCCATTAGCGAAAGGTCTTAAAGGCGAGTTTTCCGTATCGATCAATCGCATTGCCGACGCCTTTAATGGCATGGAAGAAGCGTACTTCTTAGCTCACTGCCAACGCCTTGATACAGAAATTGGCCAGGTGAAAACCAATAGCCTGTTAAAAAACCTAGAGCGAAATCAAAGTGATCTACAAAAAGTAGCAGACCAAATGCAGGAAGTTGAAGCGATTAGTAATCAAGGGGTCTCCCTATCTACCGATGCCCTACAAAATATTCGCTCTGTCCTCGGGGACCTGCATCAACAAATTGAAATGACCAGCACCATTGAAGAAACGGCCAATCATTTACAAGAACGCAGTAGCGAAATTTCCGACGTTGTTACCTTTATTAATAGCATCGCTGAGCAAACTAATTTATTAGCCCTCAACGCAGCGATTGAAGCGGCCAGAGCTGGTGAAGCAGGCCGTGGCTTTGCAGTGGTTGCAGATGAAGTACGGAGTCTTGCGGAAAACACGCAAAAAGCCACCGCGAATATTGGGGCGCTGATCAGTGAATTTACGCGGGCAACAACATTGATGGCGACTCAAGCTGAAAAAATGAATAAGATGACAGACAATGCCCAAACAGCAACCCAAGCCTTTGAATCTAGCTTTAATCAACTCGCTCAAATTGCACAGCAAACTTATGAAAAGGTTAACTATTCTCAAATTGTGAGCTTTGCATCGCTGATCAAAGTCGACCATATGATTTATGTGCAAAATGGTTACCAAGCTCTTGATACAGGGGCTAACTCAAATGCTTGGAATATTGTGATGGTCGACCACCAAGATAGCCGATTCGGTCAATGGTATAGCAGCGGAATAGGATACAAGCATTTCAGCCACTTACCTTCCTATAAAGATATTGCGCCATTGAATGAAGCTGTTCACAGCTACATGCATTCAACACTTGAAATAACCAATAGTGAAAACTGGCGTAGGAACTTACGTTTACATCAAAAGCTACAAGATGGCTTTAAAGCTATTGAAGAAAACAGTATTCAGTTAATTAGTCTTGTTGATCAACTGACCGACGAGAAGCTAAGGTTTGAAACAGCCAGTGAGGATGCAAGTAACATTGATACTGATATCGATTTATTCTAAAAACGATATCCCATAAAAAAAGCCCGGTTAATTGCTTAAGCGGGCTTTTTTTGACGCGAATAACAGCCTATTTATGGGCGGTCATCAACCTCTTCTTCAAGCTCAGCCGGTATTAAATCTTCACGACTAATATTCATCAACAATAGAATATTGGCAGCAACATAAATAGAAGAATACGTACCCACAATCACACCAATGAATAACCCTAGTGCAAAGTTATGGATCAGCTCACCACCTAAATACATCAAGGCAATCAATACCAAAGCGGTGGTTAAAGAGGTCATAATGGTACGACCTAATGTTTGATTCAACGAAACATTAATCACTTCAACCGCATCACCTTTACGGACAATTCTAAAATTCTCACGAATTCGATCCGCAACAACGATGGTATCGTTTAATGAATAACCAATCACCGCAAGTAAAGCAGCGAATACGGTTAAATCAAAGTCCCACTGAAACAGTGAGAACAGACCTAGAATAATTACCACATCGTGAAACAATGCGAAAACTGCGCCCACTGAGAATTTAAACTGAAAGCGAAACGCAACATATAACATAACGACAAACAGGGCCATCAGTAGCGCTAAACCACCTTGGTCACGTAATTCTTCACCGACCTGACTTCCAACAAATTCACTACGGCGTAGTTCAACAGCATTAGCACCATCGCCACTGCGTAGAACTTCTAAAACCTCAACGCCTAAAGTATCGCGATAAGCTTCTGCCATACGAATTAATACTTCAGTTTCACTACCAAAGTTCTGCACCGTTGAATCTTCAAAACCAGAGCTTTCTAATTGAGTTCTGATTTTTTGGATATCGGCTGGCTGCTGGTAAGACACTTCTAACAAGGTGCCCCCGGTAAAGTCTAAGCCTAAACTTAGACCTTTAGTTGCCAGTGACCCTATTGAAATGATCAATAATACAGCGGAAAAAATCATGGCTACGTTACGCAGCTTCATGAAATCAAAATTCATAACCTTCGCCATTATTTGGCCTCCTCTGCAACTAACTCATTCTCACTCGTATCACGCTTATTAATACCACCAATCGACAGTGAATTAATGCGGCGACCACCGTAGGTGAAATTAACCAACGCACGAGTTAATACGATTGCGGTAAACATTGAAGTAATAATACCGAGGGATAGCGTCACTGCGAATCCTTTCACTGGGCCAGTACCCACAGCAAATAAGATCACGGCAACAATAAGCGTTGTGATATTCGCATCAAAAATGGTTACGAAAGCACGGTTATAACCTTCGTGAATCGCATGCTGTGGCGATCGCCCGGCATTTAACTCTTCTCTAATTCGAGAGAAGATGAGCACGTTCGCATCAACGGCCATACCAACAGTCAATACAATACCCGCGATACCCGGTAAGGTTAATGTTGCACCAATCATCGACATTAAGGCGATTAGAATGACTAAATTAAAGAATAATGCGATATTAGCGAAGAAACCGAATACACGATAAAACACCATCATAAAGACCAGCACGAGTGCTAGACCAACGATAACCGAAGTAACACCTTGCTCAATATTATCCTTACCTAAGCTTGGACCTACCGTACGCTCTTCAACGAAGTACATTGGCGCGGCTAGAGCACCCGCACGCAATAATAAGGCAAGCTCAGAAGCTTCCGCAGGCTCTAAGCCTGTAATACGGAAACTAGAGCCAAGCTGACTTTGAATGGTTGCTAATGAGATAATACCGCGAGTTTCCGTATATTTAGTAACCGCAACTTCTTTTCCATCTTGCATTTCATATTTAGTCGAAGGCTTTTGCTCAATAAACAATACTGCCATACGGCGCTTAATCGATTTACGAGTCACCTTAGCCATGATATTTGCACCCGTAGAATCAAGGCTAATATTCACTTGTGGCTGGCCATTCTCATCAAACGAAGGTTGAGCATTGGTTACGCGATCACCAGAGATAATTTCTTTTTTCTCTACGCGAGCCGTACGGAACTCATTACTGCGGAATCCGTATTCTTCACTAGAATAGCGACTCGCATCAGGCTCGGCCTCTAAACGGAAAGATAAGTTGGCTGCTTTACCCAATACTTTTTTCGCTGTTGCCGTATCCTGAACACCAGGAAGCTGAACAACAATACGGTTAGCACCTTGACGCTGAACTAATGGCTCGGCAACACCCAATTCATTTACACGATTACGAATGGTGGTTAAGTTTTGCTTAACCGCATAATTCTGTAAATCTTTTACTTTTTGCTCCGTCAACGCAATGATGACATCAAAAGTTTCATTAGTTTCTGTTGAAGCGCGGAAATCAGTCATCGCACGACGTAGGAATTTATCACCTTTATCTTGTAACTCTTCCGATTTAAAACTTACACGTAGAGTATTTTCTTCAACAGTAACGCGACGATATTTGATTTTTTCTTCACGTAGTTGACGCTTTACTTCAGCCTGATAGTTTTTCATCTGGCCTTTCATATAACCTTCCATGTCCACTTCCATCAGGAAATGCACACCACCACTTAAGTCTAAGCCAAGTGTCATAGGACCTGCGCCCATGTCCAACAACCACTGTGGTGTCGTAGGGGCACGGTTTAATGCAACAACAAAGTCATCCCCTAATAAACGCTGTAATTTATCTTTAGCGGGAAGCTGCTGTTCATTGTCGGTTAGACGAAATAAAACCGTTCCGCCAGTAACTTCTTCACCAAAAAAATCAACATCATTGGCTTTCAAATTGTCTCTAATTTTACCCAGAGTATGTTCGCTTAATTCAGCACCCGCTTGGCTTGGGGTAATTTGAATCGCTGAATCAGGTGGATATAAATTCGGTACTGAGTAGATAGTCGCTAGTGCGAGCACCATAATAATCAGTAAGTTTTTCCATAAAGGGTATTTATTGAGCATCATCCTGCCCTATCGTTATTAAAATGGTTATGTATCAATGTTTTGTTATTTTCTAATACCAACACACAAGAAAGGCAGCCGAAGCTGCCTTATATTTTGCGACGTATTAAGCTTTAATGCCTTTAATCGTGCCTTTTGGCAACGCAGCAGTAATCGCTGATTTTTGAACTGGCAATTGAACATTGTCAGCCACTTCAATCATTAAGAAGTCATCACTTACCTTAATAACTTTACCCACTAAGCCACCAGCCGTTGCAACTTCATCGCCTTTGGCCAAATCAGTTAACAAAGCTTTATGTTCTTTTTGACGCTTGCTCTGTGGACGCCATAGCAAGAAGTAAAAGATTAATAAGAAACCACCCAAGAAGATAAGCTGGCCAGTAGCTCCCATTGGTGCTGGTGCTGCTTCAGCAAAAGCAGATACTGGGGCTAATAATGCGGCCGCAGCCATCAAAGATTTTAAGTTCATTTTCATTTCCATTAGATCAGTTGCAGTAATATATCAAATTTTTGTGTCGAGTGTCGTCAATCCCGCAATCTCTGCGGGAAACATTCAATTATTCAGAATCTAGGGCCGGTACTTCCAATCCACGCGCCGCATAAAAATCCGCTACGAAGTCATCAAAAACACCTTCATCTAACGCTTTACGCATGTCAGCCATTAATATTTGGTAATAGCGTAAATTGTGAATGGTATTCAAGGTTGAACCCAATATCTCTTTGCACTTGTCTAAGTGATGTAAATAAGCACGAGAGAAGTTTTTACAGGTATAACAGTCACACTTATCGTCTAACGGACTAATATCTGTTTTATGGGTTGCGTTGCGTAATTTCAATACCCCAGTATGGGTGAAGATATGAGCGTTACGAGCATTTCGAGTCGGCATCACACAATCAAACATATCCACACCACGGCGAACACCTTCCACCAAATCTTCCGGTTTACCAACACCCATAAGATAACGTGGCTTGTCTTCTGCCATTTGCGGCGTAATGTGAGAAAGAATGCGCATCATATCTTCTTTTGGCTCACCGACACTCAAACCACCAATGGCATAACCATCGAAGTTAATGTCGGTTAATTTAGCCAAAGACTCGTTGCGTAACTCTTCGTACATACCACCTTGGATGATGCCAAATAAAGCCGAAGGGCTATCACCATGAGCATCTTTTGAACGCTGTGCCCATCGTAATGATAAACGCATAGAGTCAGCCGCTTCTTTTTCAGTAGCCGGGTGCGGCGTACATTCATCAAAGATCATGACGATATCAGAGCCAAGATCGCGCTGAACTTGCATTGAACTCTCAGGGCTCATGAATACTTTTTCACCATTAACCGGCGAACGGAAAGCAACACCTTCCTCAGTGATCTTACGCATTTTACCTAAACTGAAAACCTGAAAACCGCCCGAGTCAGTTAAAATTGGCTTATCCCACTGAGTGAAATCGTGCAGATCACCGTGCTGTTTAATAATTTCAGTGCCTGGGCGCAACATCAAATGAAATGTATTACCCAAAATGATATCCGCACCAATATCTTCAATTTGCTGTGGTGTCATTCCCTTTACCGTACCGTAAGTACCCACAGGCATAAATGCAGGGGTTTCTACCTTGCCACGAGGAAATGTCAAAGTACCCCGACGAGCATTACCCGAAGTGCCTTTGAGTTCAAAATCCATAAAACATTTTCTAGTCATGATTTGCCTTACTTAAATTTGCCTTGCTTGCTTTGCTAATATTCAGCAATCGCGCGCTTATAATTTTTTCTGTGGGCGCGGTATAAACATACTGTCGCCATAACTGTAGAAACGATATTGTTCTTTAATCGCACATTCATAAGCGTTCAAAGTATGCTCTTTACCAGCAAATGCCGAGACCAGCATAATCAAAGTCGATTCAGGTAGATGGAAGTTAGTAATCAACGCATCTACTGACTTAAACTCATACCCAGGGTAAATGAAGATTTGAGTATCATCATTAAAGGGTTGTATCTGCCCAGACTGACTGGCACTTTCTAAACTACGCACCGACGTCGTCCCCACAGCAATAACACGATTACCGCGAGCCCGAGCTGCATTCACTTGATCACACAATGTCTGATCAACATCGACGTATTCTGAGTGCATAGTATGGTCATTAACATCATCAACCTGAACTGGTTGAAATGTGCCAGCTCCTACGTGCAAAGTCACATAACCAAACTCAATCCCTTTGGTCTGCAAGCGCTCCAATAATGGATCATCAAAATGCAAACCTGCGGTCGGTGCCGCAACCGCCCCATCATGCTGAGCATAAACCGTTTGATAACGTTCTTTGTCATGTTCAGCGTCAGGACGATCCATATAATGGGGCAAAGGCATATGACCTTCGGCCTCTAATATTTCAAATACTGGGCGCGGATCTAAAAACTTCAACTCAAACAATGCACCTTTACGGCCAATCACTTCGACCTCGGCGCCACCGAGTGTAATTCGCTGCCCCGCTTTAGGCGATCGAGATGATTTTACATGAGCTATAACATGGTGTTCATCGAGCACTCTTTCAACCAGAGCCTCTAACTTTCCACCACTTTCTTTCTGTCCGTATAAACGCGCAGGAATCACCTTGGTATTATTAAATACCAATAAATCTCCTGGGTTTAATAATGTCTCTAAATCACGAAAGCCATTATGCTCTAGGCTACCGGTCTCACCATCAACACAAAGTAGACGGGAAGCGCTGCGCTCTTCCATCGGAAAGCGGGCAATTAATTCATCGGGCAGGTCAAAACTGAAATCACTGGTTTTCATGGAACATCACTGGAAATTAGCTACTTGCAAGTAGAGGTCTATCGATTATTGGCCAGCATTTTACCTGAGCAGACAATACAAGTTAAGTGACTATTGAGTATGGAAGGTGATTGACAACTAGAATTGACAATCTATGACAATTTAACCTGCAAGATGATGAAATTTAACGATTTATACCGACTAAAGGTTGACTCTACTTTTAAAAGCAGTATTATACGCGGCCTCTGAACGAGATTCAGTGCCAGTGTGGTGAAATTGGTAGACACGCCGGATTCAAAATCCGGTTCCTTCACGGGAGTGGCGGTTCGACTCCGCCCACTGGTACCATTTATTCTTTGTCCTTCGGTTTACTCTAACCAAAAGAATAAATGCTACAAGCATTAGATTTTAACTAGATCAGATTCGTTAGACCCAAATTATCCAAACTGATAAAATCACCTACAATTTTCATAATATTTAAGCTGAAATTTTTATGTCTGATATCAATTTACCCTCCGCACCTCTTTGGCGTCGACTTGCCGCCATG
>ENA-OSET01001529-OSET01001529.1-sediment-metagenome-genome-assembly--contig:-NODE-1529-length-23922-cov-3.694401_pt1 | contig 23922 bp, 23 predicted proteins | sample MGYA00237882_ERZ534229 | MGnify/ENA primary metagenome ERZ534229 (study PRJEB26408, sample SAMN06266212) | sediment metagenome | isolation source: Hudson Canyon methane seep mesocosm | place... | reverse complement strand
AGCTCTTCTCTCAACGCACCAATAATGCCATTGAGACCTGCGTAGACTATTCCGATTTTATCGCTATGCTCTCTTGCTGTTTCAATTATTCCGCATGCTGAGGCATTAATCACGGCAGTGACACCGCCTGATTGTGCATAAAACGCGTTTTTGATCGTCATGAATATTTGCCTTGTCTATGTATAAGTATCTATAAAAGAGTGTTGATCTAAATTATTGGGTTAAAGCTTAGCGCGCTTAAAAGCGCGCATCATACGTTATTTTTTTATGCATTGCATAAAATTAAGGCACTCTGAAAATATGCGCCTTAACGCTAAATGTTTAGTCATTTAGCTTTTTTGCTAAAATTTCATTGAACAACTTCGGATTCCCTTGTCCTTTAGATGCTTTCATTAGCGGGCCCATAAAGCTTCCCATTAATTTTTTACGTTTTTTGTCATCAGCTTCTTTATATTGAGCAATTTGATCAGTCATACCAGATAAGACTTCATCAACAAGCTTTTCAAGCGCGCCTGTGTCTGATACTTGCTTAAGACCTTGTTGTTCAATAAGGATATCTACATCTTTGTTAGCTTCAGACCACAGTAAGTTGAACACTTTCTTGGCGCCAGATGACGATAAGGTGCCATCTTTTACTCTTAATACAAGTTGGCCTAATTGTGATGAGCTGACGGGGCAGTGTTTCAGGCTTATTTCATTGCTGTTCAAATTAGCGCTTAGCTCCCCTAAAACCCAGTTAGCAGATAGTTTTGCATCGGATGAAATTTTTGTACTGTCTTCAAAGTAAGCGGATAAACCTGCATCATAGGCAATGGTGGTGGCATCGTAATTGGAAAGACCATAATCACTCATAAAGCGAGTGCAGCGCGCATCGGGGAGTTCTGGCATTTCCTTTCTGATGCCTTCGATGTATGCGTCATCGAAAACAACAGGCAGTAGATCAGGGCAAGGGAAGTAGCGGTAGTCGTTAGCTTCTTCTTTACTTCTCATTGAGCGGGAAAAATCTTTTTCGGCATCATAGAGCCTGGTTTCTTGGGCGATAGTACCGCCTTCCTCCAATACATCTATTTGTCTTTCGACTTCTAGCTTGATGGCTTTTTCCATAAAGCGAAATGAGTTAAGGTTTTTGGTCTCTGTGCGAGTGCCTAGGGTGTCGGTGCCTTTAGGTCTGATTGATATGTTGACATCAAAGCGCATTGAACCTTGAGACATTTCTCCATCACAGATACCTAAGGATGAAACGATAGAATGAATTTTTTTCGAGAATTCTACGGCTTCTTCGCTAGTTCTCATATCGGGCTCAGAAACGATTTCGATCAGAGGTGTGCCAGCTCTGTTGAGGTCTATTCCGGACATGCCATGATAGTCTTCATGTAGTGACTTTCCGGCATCTTCTTCTAGATGAGCGTGATGAATTCGAACATTCTTTGTTTCGCCGTTGCTTAACGTAATTTCCACATTGCCTGCACCGACTATCGGGTGGTCAAGTTGTGTGGTTTGATAGCCTTTAGGTAGGTCGGGGTAGAAATAATTTTTACGGTCAAATACAGACCTTTTATTGATGTCGGCACCTATTGCTAGGCCAAACAGAATCGCGTATCTAAATGCTTGTTCATTTGGCACAGGTAATGTGCCAGGCATAGCTAGGTCGACTTCGCTGGCTTGTGTATTGGGTTCTGCACCAAATGCAGTTGAAGACCCAGAGAATATTTTAGATTTTGTTGCGAGCTGAACGTGTATTTCAAGCCCGATTACTGTTTCCCATTGCATGTATTGTCTCCAGGCTAATTATTTTGAGGTGATTGGGTATGCCAATCAGTAATGCTTTGAAATTGATGTGCAATATTAAGCATTTTTGCTTCTTCAAAATAATTGCCAATTAACTGCATTCCAACGGGTAAGTTATTTATCATCCCTGCCGGGAGTGACATGCCCGGTAAACCCGCTAGGTTGGTGGAAATTGTAAAAATATCTTCAAGATACATTTTGACGGGGTCATCACCTTTTGAATCGAAACCAAAAGCTTCTGAAGGTGATGTCGGGCTTAAAATCATATCAACATCATTATAAGCAGTGACAAAATCATTCTTAATAAGACGTCTGACCTGCTGCGCTTTTTTATAGTAAGCATCATAATAACCGGCTGATAACGCGTAAGCACCTATCAATATTCGTCGTTTAACTTCATCACCAAAGCCTTCTGAGCGGCTTCTAAGGTATAAGTCCATAAGGTCTTTAGGGTTATCACAGCGATGGCCGTAGCGTACACCGTCAAACCTTGAAAGATTTGCTGAGCATTCAGCTGGGGCGATGACATAGTAAGCGGGTACAGATAAGTCAGAGTGCGGTAACGAAATTTCTTTAAAGTTAGCCCCTAGACCTTCTAGTTGTTTGATTGCTGTTTGAATAGTATCTTGTAGTGCATGACTCAAATGTTCATTAAAGAACTCTTTGGGTAGACCTATCGTCATTCCGGAAATGGACTTGTTAAGACCGGCTGTGTAGTCAGGTGTCGGCTTATTTATACTGGTTGAATCTTTTGGGTCATGGCTAGCCATAACATTGAGCATCATGGCTGCATCTTCCGCTGTGCGAGCCATTGGCCCGCCTTGATCCAAGCTAGATGCGAATGCAATCATCCCATAACGTGATACACGGCCATAAGTCGGTTTGAGGCCGGTTAAGCCGCATAACGAGGCGGGTTGTCTGATAGACCCGCCAGTATCTGTTGCTGTAGCAATAGGTACAAGATCAGCCGCTACGGCCGCAGCGGAGCCGCCTGAAGAACCACCAGGGACAAGTTGCTCGCTTGTGCTCCAGGGGTTGATGACTTTGCCAAAATAACTGGTTTCATTAGAGGAGCCCATTGCGAACTCGTCCATATTTGTTTTGCCTAAGCAAACTGCACCTACCGTTTTAAAGTTACTGACAACTGTGGCGTCATACGGCGGTATGAAATTCTCGAGCATTTTCGAACCGCAGGTGGTGAGCACGCCTTCAGTACAAAAAATGTCTTTGTGTGCGAAGGGGATGCCGGTCCAAGGTGTTGCATTACCCGCAGCGATTGTCTTGTCGGCAATTTCTGCTGATCTTAGTGCTTGTTCTTCGATGACAGTGATAAAACTATTTATCTTGGGATCGCGTGTCTTAATTCTATTTAGGTAGTGTTGGCAAAGCTCGACACTTGAATACTCACCGTCAGTAAGACCTTGTGATAATTCTTTTACAGTTTTATTTAACATTATTTTTAGGCTTCTGAATTAGATAGATATGTGGGATTTAGGGTATAAAAAATATTTATTCAATCACTCTTGGAACAAGAAATAAGCCATCCTTAGTATTTGGTGCAACAGCTTGTAATTTGTCTCGATTATCAAATTGTGTAACCTTATCTTCTCGGAGGGTTTGTGTTGCATCCATGGGATGCGCCATTGGTTCTATATTGTTAGTATCCGTATTTTGCAACTGTTCAACCAACGATAAAATGTTGGAGATATCCTCACTAATTTTTAAGATTTTATCATCTTCAATTGTTAAGCGTGCCAAGTGAGCAATTTTGTGGATATCTTCAGGTCCGACCGGCATAACGTTTCCTCGATTTCAATTTAACTAAAAGCGTAAGCTTTATAGGTAGGTTCAGGTAGGCAATAATATCAGGAATTTTTCTGGCTAGGCAATAAATCATACGATCAGAGTGCTCTGTTGGTTATTATCTGTGCATTTTCTTTACAGTAGTTTAAAATATTGTTCATTTTCGATTTGTTTCTTGCTCTATATAGGCACCATTGATAGAGTTGTCCGATTAATTTTAATGATTTATTAGGTTGATCTCATTCCATGTTTAAAAAGATCCGAGGCTTATTTTCCAGCGATTTATCTATTGACCTAGGGACAGCGAATACACTGATTTACGTTCGAGAAAGAGGGATTGTACTTGATGAGCCATCTGTTGTAGCGATTCGCAACCATGGCAATCAAAAAAGTGTAGCAGCAGTAGGTGCAGAAGCAAAAAGAATGTTGGGTCGAACACCTGGCAATATTACAGCAATTCGACCTTTAAAGGACGGTGTTATTGCCGACTTTGTCGTTACAGAAAAAATGCTACAACACTTTATTCATAAAGTGCATGAAAATAGTTTTATCACGCCTAGTCCGCGGGTATTGGTCTGTGTGCCAAGTCGTTCGACTAAAGTAGAGCAAAAGGCAATTAGAGAGTCAGCATTAGGTGCAGGTGCGCGTGAAGTGTATCTGATTGAAGAGCCTATGGCCGCAGCAATTGGTGCAGGTTTGCCAGTTGAAGAAGCAAGCGGCTCAATGGTAGTTGATATTGGTGGTGGAACCACTGAAATTGCAATTATCTCTCTGAACGGTATTGTTTATGCTGATTCAGTTAAAGTAGGTGGTGACCGTTTTGACGAATCTATTGTCACATATGTTCGTAGAAATTATGGAAGTTTGATTGGTGACGCGACTGCTGAGCGGATCAAACAGGAAATTGGCTGTGCTTATGAAGGTCTTGAACTACGTGAGATTGACGTACGAGGCAGAAATTTAGCCGAAGGGGTTCCAAGAGGGTTCACATTAAACAGTGAAGAAATTCTGGAAGCTTTACAAGAATCACTTTCATCAATTGTACAATCTGTTAAAGGTGCGCTTGAACAGTCTCCTCCAGAGCTTGCTTCAGATATTGCAGAGCGCGGTATTGTTCTAACCGGAGGCGGGTCTCTACTCCGAGGAATTGATCGCCTACTTAGTGAAGAAACAGGCCTGCCTGTTATTGTGGCTGAAGACCCACTAACGTGTGTTGCACGTGGAGGCGGTAAGGCAATTGATTTAATTGATAACAATCTAGATGGGCTTTACCCCATTGAATAATCAAATTTCGCGGTAATCTTTTAGATGAAATTAGGTGGACCAGACAAAACCATTTTTGTTCAAGGCCCTTATCTCGCTTACCGGCTGTTATTGGCGATTGTTTTGTCTATCTGTCTGATTGTTGTCGATATTCGGTTCACTCAATTAGATTCTGTGCGTAGCTTTCTTAGTACAGGACTTACCCCCGTATACTGGTTAAGCGAATTCCCTAGTCACATTAATAACGGTGTGGCTAACCTTTTTACCAGTCGAGAGTCTTTACAGCAGGAACTAGACCTCTTGCAGGATAGAATGCTGGTTCTTGAAAGGAAATCCCAAAAACTTGTCTCTGTTACTGCCGAGTTAAATCGCCTTCGAGAGTTACTGAATGCCTCTAGGATTGTTGATGAAGGCGTTGTGGTTGCCGAGATGGTCGGTATCAGCCCAGAAACTGATCATCAATATATTATTATTGATAAAGGTAAACAGGATGGGGTATATCACGGACAAGCTGTTCTCGACTCTCATGGTTTGATGGGGCAGGTTATTGAAATTAGTGAGTTAACGAGTAAGGTTTTGTTAATTTCTGATGTACGGCATGCGGTACCTGTTCAAATAAATCATAACGGCATTAGAGCTATTGCTTACGGTATAGGCTCGCTAAATTACTTAGAGTTGGGGAATGTACCGAACACCTCAGATATTAAAGTAGACGACTTGTTGGTTAGCTCTGGGCTTGGTGGACGCTTTCCTCAAGGTTACCCTGTTGCTCGAGTGAGTTCGATTGAGCATGACTCCGGTAGAAGCTTCGCGAGAATCAAGGTGAAACCAGAAGCACAGCTCGATCGTAGTCGTCTATTATTGCTTGTTTTCAGTAAAGAAAGCCTACCTAGAGGTAGCAACTAATGACTCAGACTCGCATTAGTTGGCTTGCAATTATACTTACGTTCTCGTTAGCAATTTTACTTGAGTTAATGACACTTCCTTATATGGTCTTATTTTTACGTCCAGAATGGATTGTACTTGTTTTATTATACTGGCTTATCAGGCACCCTGAAAAAATTGGCATTGCTACAGGTGCATCTATCGGATTTTTAATGGACATCATCTCAGGAAGTTACTTTGGCATTAACATGCTATCAATGAGTCTGATTAGTTATTTAGTCTTGATTATGCACAAGCGCTTAAAAATGTTTCCAATCTCACAGCAATCTATCTTTGTATTTTTTATAGTGGGAATTCAACTAATGGTCGTATATACCTTAAAGTCAACGATAGGAAGCAGCGATGCTAGCATGTCATATCTATGGCAGGCACTTTCGAGTGCTTTGATATGGCCAGTAATCTTGATAATAAGTGATCGTTTGGTTTTTTCTCTAAGGTAACTTATTTTTTTAAGTTATTTATTTCCTATATTATCAAAAAACTCAGGTAATTCATGAGCGAAGAAATACTAATTAACGTAACACCAGTTGAAACCAGAGTAGCATTGGTTGAAAACGGTATGTTACAAGAAGTTTTTGTAGAACGCTCTAGTAGGCTTGGCATCGTTGGAAATGTATATAAAGGTCAGGTTGTTCGAGTGTTGCCGGGTATGGAGGCCGCATTTGTAGAGATCGGTTTAGCGCGTGCTGCTTTTATACATGTATCAGATATTACCTTTAATCTCGATTCTATAAACAGCTCAGCGGAGCAAGTTGATATTGCTCACTTGTTAAGAGAAGGACAAGAAATAACTGTCCAAGTTATTAAAGATCCTATTGGCACTAAAGGTGCCCGTTTAACGACCCAATTATCTATAGCTAGTCGTTATTTAGTCTATATGCCAGGGATTCGTCATATTGGTATTTCTCAGCGTATAGAAGAAGAAGTAGAAAGAGAACGATTAAAAGCCTTAGTACTAAATTGCCAGGAGCCGGATGACGAAGAGAAGCCTGGAACAGGATTTATCGTTCGAACAGCAGCTGAAGGTGCGGGAGAGAATGAGTTTGCGGCAGACATTAAATTCTTAGAGCGACTGTGGTGTAAATTAAAACAACGTATTAACGAAGCGAAAGCGCCTAGCTTAATTTATCAGGACTTGCCTTTATTTACGCGTGCTATACGGGATTTAGTGAGGCCAGAAACCGAAAAAATTAAAATTGATTCGAAAGAAAGTTATTTAATTGTAAAAGAATTTTCTGAAAATTTTTTAATTGATGTAAGTGATAGGCTTGAATATTATCCGGGTGAGCGGCCTATATTTGATCTTTATAATATAGACGATGAGATCCAGAGAGCGCTGGGGCGTAAAGTTCAGTTAAAATCGGGAGGTTATTTAATTATTGATCAAACCGAAGCAATGACAACTATTGACGTCAATACTGGTGGTTTTGTCGGGCATCGCAATCTAGAAGAGACTATCTTTAAGACTAATTTGGAAGCAGCCAGAACGATTGGTCGTCAATTACGTCTAAGAAATCTTGGGGGGATTATTATCCTGGATTTTATTGATATGGTGGATGAAGAGCATAAGCGACAGGTTCTTCGTATGTTAGAAAAAATGCTTGAAAAAGATCATGCCCGGACAACTGTTAGTTGTGTTTCTGAATTAGGGTTGGTGGAAATGACTCGTAAACGGACCACTGAAAGCCTAGGTCAAACACTTTGCGAGCCATGTAATGTTTGTCACGGCACAGGTTTACTTAAGACCGCAGAAACAGTTTGTTATGAAATTATGCGAGAAATTCTAAGGGTTAATAGAGCGTATGAGGCAAAGATTTTCTTAGTCATGGCTTCACAAAGTGTGATTGATCGTTTGCTTGACGAAGAGTCAGATAACATGGCCGACCTTGAAACTTTTATTGGAAAGCAAATAAAGTTTCAAGTTGAACTTATGTATAACCAAGGTCAATATGATGTGGTGTTAGTGTGACCTTTTGTTAACGCAATTTTTCAAACTCTTTGAGCGTTTTATAAAACAAGTACCGTTGTTCATTCTATTGTTATTTGTACTTTATACACTGTCATTCCGTATCGCACTGTCTATCTTGCCAAAATATACACAAGATCTAGAAGATTATTTTTCAAGTGTGAGTGGTGAGCTAATAGAAATTCAAGATATAAAATCGTATTGGGTTGGTCTTGACCCTGTTTTAGAATTTAACCAAATTTCAATCAACGGCTCACAAAATGCCTACCTGGGACGAACCAGAATCCGTCTTTCTTTAATCAACTCAATCAAGAACCTTCAGCTAAGCCTTAAAAGTATTAGTACTGAGCATGTTGAAATCAGTTTAGATCAAACTAATGAGGGGGCTTGGATATTTGCCGGCATAGAGCTGCAATCCGACTTTTTAGGGCGTGCCTCTGATGATGACATAAATTCCGACACTGTCTTAGAGTTCAATTCCCTTACATTACCCAGCTTTTTAGAGGGTACTACTGTCAGTATTTCGGATATTTCATTAACGTTAACAACTAATGCTGGTTTGGTACGTGCTTTACGTTCTCCATTAATATCACTGAGTAATCAAAATAATCTGATTTATGCGAGCGGAAAAATTCTTGAGAAAGAAGGTGATAAGTCTTTGTTAGGTTTTTCGTATGAAGGCGGAAAGGTTTCAGGTGACTCAAACATTTTTGGCGAATTATTTATCGAAGCAAGATCAACTGAATTCTTTTCCCAGCTAATGAGTGTTTATCAGTGGGAAGATTTATCAATTGAAAGTATTGATGGTGGGACTAGAGCTTGGTTATATTTTGAAAATACTAGTTTAAAGTCTGTGACAGGGGACTTGCAGTTGAGCAGTGTTGATTGGACCTTAGCCGAAAAACAGTTACCTGCACTTAGTAATTTGGCCATGAATTATAGTTGGAGAAGCGAAGAAGAAGGAAGCCTCGTTTCAATTGAAGGTTTTGGTTATAGTTGGGCTGGCCAAAAGTGCCAAGAATCCGACGCGACTATTAAAAATTCCCTAGAAGAGATAGCCGTAAAGCTTAGTAATCTTGATATTGGTTGCCTCAGTCGTTTGGCTGTTTCTACAGGCGTCCTCCCACCCAAGTTGCAGCATCGGCTTGAAGTTAGTCGTCCAGCTGGATTGTTACAGAATATACGACTAGATATTCCATTAAACTCGGAACTTGAGACTCAGTTCAAGCTCCAAGCAGAGTTATCTCAAGTTTCTTTAAAAGCCTTTGAAAGTACACCATCAGGTAGCGGTATAGATGGTTATGTTTATGCTGACTCAAAGGGGGGGCATGTTCAATTTGATTCTGACAAATTTGAATTAGGGTTTCCAAGACTGTTTTATAAACCTTGGTTGATGAAAAAGGCCGAAGGGGAGGTCTCTTGGGTTTTAGGTGACGATAGTGTTCAGATTAGTTCTGAGGGGTTGAGGCTATGGCAGTCAGATGAAAGTCTCGTTTATGGAGATTTCTCTCTTTTAATAAACCCAAAAGATCAAGAAGATTACCTGACGCTTGCGATTGCAGTACAAGATATAGATTTCACCAATGCTCCCAATTTTGTGCCTGGTCTTGTCGTTGGAGACGATTTACATAGTTGGCTGAATACATCTTTAGTTTCGGGAAAAGTTCAGGAGGGTGTGTATTATGGTTTAGGTTCTACCGAAACAGTTTCTGCCGAAAACAGCTTTACCTCTAGTATTTATTTGAGAACATCAGCGGGCGAACTGAAATTTTCGGATGAGTGGCCACACTTAAAAGAACTCAATGCAGATATATACCTTCAAAATGAAAAATTACTGATCAGTGCAGAAGGTGCAGAGATACACGAAACCAAACTCAAAAAGGTGGATGTTATATTACCAGAGGTTCAGGGTAGTGGCGTTCGATACCTGGAGGCGCGTGCTTTAAGTGAGGCTGATCAATCTATTATGCAATATTGGCTTAAATCATCACCTATATCTGAACATACAAATGCTATAGCGGATCAAATCGTTATAAGCGGAGATGTTGCGGTCGATATATTTCTTGAAATTCCAATGACCTCAGGGTTCGAGACTAAATATAACATCAATACTAAGCTAAATGGTGTTGATGTTTTACATAAAGACTCAGATGTTTTGTTTTCTAACTTGAGGGGGAGCTTAGCCGTTTCTTCTGAGGGTGGAGTCGAAGCCAAGAATGTTCTAGCTAGCGTTTTTGAACAAGAAGCAATGGTTTCTATCCTTAGTGACTACAATGATGTAAACGATCATAAGGTTCTGAATCAAACCAATATTACCTTAGAGGGGGGGGTGAGCGTTGCACGCTTATTTAAGCATTTCAAGCAACAGCCTATTAAGTCTTTTAACGGTAATTTTAACTATTTTGCGGTTTTGTCCTTACCGAGCCAGCAGGGTGAATATCCAAACTTATCTATAAAATCAGATTTTCTAGGGGTTGAGCGAGACATGCCCTTTCCACTGAAGAAATTACATACAGAAATTGAACCTTTAAATATAAATTTATTGTTAAAACCGAATCAATTTTATCTCAATGCATCGTTAGGTTTAGCATCAGGAAATGAATTGAGTAGTGAGTTACTTTTTGTGGATCAAATTTTCTCCTTTGGTGAGGTTTTGATTAATCAGGCAGAAGTACTAAACACTAACATATCAGGCTTAAATATTGCTGCTGATCTTGATAATGTTGAATTAGAACCATGGCTTAACTTTATCGAAGAGCTTATAAATAACGCTATTAAAACAGTTGAAACTGAAGAGACCGTCGTTGAGGAAGGAATCTTAAAGCAAGTGCAGTTGAATGTAGGGCACTTAAATGCGTTCGGTCAAGACTTTTCTGATACTCATGTCATCCTCAAAAATAACAATAATACCTGGTCCAGCGAGCTTGATGGGCCCACTATAAAGGGTTTAATAGTACCTGCTTATAAAGAAAAACCTTTACAGCTTAAGCTAGATCATTTGTTTTTATCTCAATCGACAGGCGGTATTGTTGATAAAGATGCTGTTTCTATTGTTCCAAGCGATATCCCTTTTTTAACTTTCTCCGCCAAGAAACTTTTCATTAATGATCATAACTATGGCGCATGGAGTACTAAAACTGAGCTCACTGATAATGGCATCATTTTTAGAAAAATTAAGGGTAAAGTTGCTGACTCCACAATAAAGGGGCAACTTAATTGGCAATTGTTTGCTGAAGGACATCATAACAGTATATTAACGTTGGATATGAAGGGTGAGAAAGTAGAGGGTCTATTAACTGCATTTGACATAGACCCTTTAATGACTAGTGAACGTTTTAACTCATCTCTAGCGTTCGTTTGGCCTAATACACCACTGGATTTTTCTTTTGAGCATTTGTCCGGTAAGTTTAAGCTAAAGATGGAAGATGGATCATTAAAAACAGAGGATGATAAAACAGATGTTTTAAGAATATTTGGCATCTTAAATTCAGATGCTATTCTTCGTCGCCTGAAATTAGATTTTTCTGATCTATATAAAAGCGGAATTAGTTATGATTCCTTAGATTTAACGTCAACCGTTGATCAGGGTTTATTGACCTTAAATAATCCCCTTGTAATTGATGGGCCTTCTGGGAACTATGTCATAAACGGTAATACTAACTTGCACAAAGAAACGTTAGATTTAGAACTGCTTCTAGCTTTACCTTTTTCACAGAATGTTCCTTTAGCCGCTTTAGCTTTGGGTGTTCCTCAGATTGGTGGTGCAGTATGGTTAGTTGATAAGTTGCTAGGTGAACCACTTTCAGCGCTGACCACAGCGCGTTATGATATTACAGGAACTTGGGGAAAGCCCAAAGTTGAGTTAGGGCAAGCAATTAATGCTACAAATAAAAAGTAGCCGCCAATAACTAGTAGTGGTCTTTTTTTTGTCAGCATAAGCTAATTGAGATAAGTCTCTATGAAAAATAAATACAATGTCACGGTTACGCAAATGGTCAGCTGCGCAAGTGTTGAGCAGAATGTTACTCAGGCGAATATATTATTATCTGAAATAATGAAAGATGCTTCAGTAGACCTTATTGTATTTCCAGAAAACTTTTTAAGCTTTGGATCATCAAATCTAATCGAAAGTGCGCTTGAAATTCAGGGCTATATTCCAGGTTTTTGTGAGTTTGCAAGGAAGCACAGAGTTAATATAGTCTTAGGTACAATACCTTTTCGTGACGCTAAAAGAAGTAAATCGACAAAGGTTGTAAGTCGAAGTTTAGTCATTAATCAGGTAGGTTTAGTCGTAAATCATTATGATAAGCTGCACTTATTTGACGTTGATGTTGGTGGTGTGCAGGGTCAATACCTTGAATCTGATAACTATATACCGGGTGATGCAATCAGTGTTACTGCTTTAGGTCGTCTTAAGATGGGTTTAAGTATTTGTTATGACGTTAGGTTCCCAACTTTATATCAAAAATTGGTAGAGCGGGGCGTAAATACGCTTATTTTACCTTCCGCATTTACGGAAAAGACTGGTAAAGCTCATTGGGAAGTATTGTTAAGGGCTAGGGCTATTGAGACACAATGTTTCTTGCTAGCGTCAAATCAGGGGGGCGTGCATGAAAATGGTCTTGAAACATGGGGACACAGTATGATTATTAGTCCTTGGGGTGAGGTGATTGCACAGTGTAATAATGGCGTTGGATTTTGCAGTGTCGAAATCGACCTAGCTGAAGTGTACCTCACACGAAAGTCGATGCCAGTTATGTCGCATAAACGAAACAGCATCTATTGCTCAACGGAAAGTGGCTCGTAGTGAACTCAAGGAATTCAGCAGTGGGTATGACTTTCCGTACAGGTTTTATCTAGGTTCTAGGTTCTAGGTTCTAGGTTCTAGGTTGTTGGATTGTCCTTAGAAATTGAAACAGTTTTTTAGCAGAGCCGGTACTTTTTTGTTTTTCTAGGTCTTTTTTTGCATTTCTTATCAGTTGACGCAAATGTTGAACATCTATCGTAATAGTCTGCTCTTTAATGAACTCGTTCAAGGTGTCGTTACCTTCTTTTATAAGCTTATCCCGCCAAGATTCAAGTTGATGAAGCTCTTGAGCAAATCTTTGGCTGCTCGAGTCAAATTCATCTAAGGCATATTGAATAGCTTCAGCGTCTTCGTCTCGCATTAATTTACCAATGAATTGAAGGTGTCTTCTTTTAGCTTCACGCTGGGTAATATTATGCGCCTCATTAATAGCATGTCGTAGGTCTTCGCTAATGGGCATGTTGGTTAATTGTTTGGCTTTTAACTCTGTCAGTTTTTGGCCAAGCACCTGTAGGGCTTCCATTTCACGTTTGACCTGGGATTTACTTTTAACATTATCAAGGTCTTCATCGTCATAGGGGGGCTGGTAATCTGGCATAATATGTCTCTGTTGATTTCTATGTAGCGTAGGCGAGTGTGGCCAAACCTAAAAAGGAGAGAAAACCTACGACATCGGTAATAGTAGTTAACACAACACTGCCAGCTAAGGCAGGGTCGATGTTACGGGATTTTAAAAATATTGGTAAAATAGTACCCGCAATGGCGGCGACTACTAAATTAATGGTCATGGCAGCAGCAATCACAATACCGATTGTTATGTCACCAAACCAGAGTATTGAAGCTGACGCGACAACAAAAGACCATATAATACCGTTAATCAGTGAAACAAAAAATTCTCTATTCACCAACCATGCTAGGTTGCTTCTGCTGATTTGACCTACCGCCATCGCTCTAATTACCAAGGTTAGTGTTTGGCTTCCAGCAACGCCGCCCATGCTTGCTACTATTGGCATTAACACGGCTAAAGCAACGACTTCTTCAATCGTTCCTTTAAATATACCGATGACGGATGAGGCAATAAAAGCGGTAATTAAATTAATGCCCAGCCAAATAGCTCTTCTTGTCGCGGTTTGTTTTACGGGGGCAAATGTATCGACTTCTTCATCAAGGCCCGCCATGCTCATCAATGAGTGATCAGCGTCTTCTCTGATAACATCAACAACGTCATCGATAGTGATCCTTCCCAGTAAGACATTTTCTTTATCGATAACAGGCGCAGAAACAAGATCTTGTCGTTCAAATAATTTGGCAATTTCACTATCTTTCATGTCTACATCAATAGTGACAATGTCAGTGTCCATCACCTCTCTGACAGTAGATGAAGTGTTGGTTACAAGAATAGTATTGACGGGCAAGGAGCCGATTAATTCATCTTTTTTACTAACAACCAATAATTTATCGGTCATTTCAGGTAAAGAGCGGTGCCTTCTTAAGTACCTGAGAACGACATCAATTGAAATATCGGGGCGAATAGTGATGGTGTCGGTATTCATCAATCCGCCAGCAGTATCTTCGGGATAAGAAAGTACTTTCTCAACTCGATGCCGGTCTTGGCTATCCATTGCATTCAGAACTTCATGGATAACAGGTTTGGGTAATAGTTGGAGTATATCTGCGAGGTCGTCCGTGTCTAAGTCTTCTGTAACACTGATAACTTCTTGTGTATTTAGTTTGCTTAAAAATTGTGCCTGTATATCTTCGCCTAGATATTGTAGTACATCACCCTTTAACTCTTGTTCAAGGAGTCGCCATATTAAGGCCCGTTCTTTTGGGGGAGATGATTCAATTAGTAGTGCAATATCGCTTGTGGATAAACCCTTATTTACAACTCGGGCTACTTGCTTGAGAGAGCCAGTCTCAATAGCTTCTGTGACGCTATCTAACTTAGATGCGTTGTTGTTTTTTGGGAATTGGCTGAGCATTGCATGGTGTCTCGGAAAGAAATATAAATGCACTTAGGTAATTATAGCTGATTGCTTTTAATTCAGCTCATTAAACAGAATGTTACGCGCAGAATTGTTTAAGTAGGCAATAGTTATTCACCTTCTCCAAAACGATCATTAATGAGTTCTTTAATTGCCTCAAGTGCTTCTTGCTCATCCCCTCCATCAGCGGTAATTGCGACGGAGGTGCCGCATGATGCAGCTAGCATCATAACCGACATGATACTTTTGCCATCGACTTCACGATCTTCTTTTTTTATTCGTATATTACTTTCAAATCGAGTGGCCGTACTGACGAATTTAGCTGCCGCTCTTGCGTGTAAACCTAATTTATTAATGATTTCAATATTTTCGCACAGCATGTATATCTTGCCTGAGTGTATTTTTAGGGTGCAAGTATATTAATTTTTCCCGGCAGGGGGTAGTTCTTTGTGCCGTATTTGAACATTATCTAGTCGCTTTTTAAAATGATGTCCTATTTTTTCGCAGATGTAGACTGATCTATGTTGGCCGCCGGTACAACCAATGGCAATTGTTAGATAACTTCTATTCGAATCTTTAAAATTTGGTATCCAGGTCTGTAGAAAATTAATGATGTCTGCCTGCATTTTAACCGTATCTTCTTGTGCGGCTAGAAAATTTATAACTGGTTCGTCTAAGCCTGAATACTTTCTGAGTGTTGTATCCCAGTATGGGTTCGGTAGGCATCTCACATCGAAAACAAAGTCTGCATCACTTGGTACACCATGTTTAAATCCAAAGGATTGAAACAAAATGGCAAGTTCCTGAGATTTTCTGCCTGACACCCTGAGCTTTATGATGTCTCTTAACTCGTAAAGGCTGAGGCTGCTGGTATCAATAGATAGATCGGCTTTTAATGAAATGGTATCTAAAAGCTCGCTTTCTTTATCAATTGCTTCAGAGAGTGATAGAGATGAATCGCTTAAAGGGTGTTTGCGTCTGGTGGAGTGGAATCGTTTGAGTAGGATGTCGTTTTGTGCATCCAGGAATAGTATGTCTACTTCTATATTTTTTTCGATCAGAGCGGAATAAAAGACAGGAAATTTTTCAATTTCGCCTTTTAGGTTACGAGCATCAATGCTGATAGCGACCTTTTCAAGACGTTTGTCATCTCCAAGCAGGCTTTGATTGCCGAGGTTGAGTAATAAGCCCACTGGAAGGTTATCGATACAGTAGAAGTCTAAGTCTTCAAGTACATTAAGTGCAGTACTTTTTCCAGAGCCAGAACGCCCGCTTACAATGACAAATTTCATGTTGGTGCCTTATCGGTGAAAACTGGATAAAAAAAACGTACGTTAGTTAATTCACAATTTTACGGTAAAGCTCATCTCCGGTTTTTGATTCACGTAACTGTGCGCAAAATGATTTATTATTAAATTTTTCAGCAATCTGGCTAAGTAACTCTAGATGTTCACTTGTTGCTTCTTGTGGGACTAAGAGCACAAATAAAATATCAACATCTTCATTATCAATGGAGTCAAAAGCGATTCCCGTTTCAAGGGTAAAAAGACAGCCGATTACTTGATTACAATTATCAAGTCTGCTGTGAGGAATGGCTATTCCTTGCCCAATACCTGTACTTCCTAACCTTTCTCTTGCAATTAGGTTGTCGAAAATTGTATTTTCATCAAGTTCGTTAAACTGCTTAGATATTAATCCAGCTATTTGTTGTAAGGCTTTCTTTTTGCTAGTCCCGGGAAGACCGCATTGGGTCAACTCGGGAGATAGTATTGCTTCAATTGTTATTGCTTTATTTGGCATCTTTACTCTCTTATCTCAAACAGCTGCTATCTATTTGATGCGCCGTGAGAACGTTCTACATTTTTTTCTTTGTGTTTTAATATTTGTCTATCGAGCTTATCTATTAATAAGTCTATCGCGGCGTACATATCTTCATTTTCAGCTGTTCCATGTATATCTGCACCCCTAATATGGAGTGTAGATTCGGCTACATGCCTTTGTTTTGAAACGGATAGGGTGACTTGAACGTTACTGATAGTATCAATATGGCGCTCTAATTTCTCTAGCTTGCTAGTGACATAGTCTTTTAGTGCGTCTGTGAGCTCTATGTGGTGGCCTGTGATATTTAATTGCATAGCATTCTCCTATCTTCTTTATTTTAGTGAAAGTTAGAAATATCCTTCACTACCTTTTGTTTAGCTATTAAAAATAGCTGAAAAATAAGTATTATGTTTACTTCGTTAAATTAGCCTCTTTCGTTCATTGGACGGAGGTACAGACATCGCTTCGCGATATTTTGCTATTGTCCTTCTCGCCACATTTATACCTTGTTCTTTTAATATATCGGTAATTTTGCTGTCACTGAGTGGTTTCTTATGATTTTCTGCAGCGATTAATTTCTTAATGATTGCCCTAATAGCCGTAGAGGAACACTCTCCACCTGTCGTTGTACTTACATGACTGGAGAAGAAGTATTTAAGTTCAAATATGCCTCTCGGTGTATGCATGTATTTTTGTGTAGTCACTCTAGAAATAGTAGATTCATGCATTTCAACAGCTTCGGCAATATCATGAAGAATTAACGGTTTCATTGCTTCATCACCGTAATCAAGAAAACCTTGCTGGTGCGCTACTATTTTACTGGATACTTTGAGGAGCGTTTCATTCCGGCTTTGCAAGCTTTTGATAAACCACTTAGCTTCTTGAAGTTGGTCTTTCATGAATGTGTTTTCTTTGCTGCTGTCAGCGCGTTTTATGAAGGAGGCATAGTTATTATTGACCCTTATTTTTGGTGCAATCTCGGGATTTAATTCTACTAGCCATCGACCTTTAATTTTCTTAACAATAACGTCCGGTACTATATATACAGGTTCTTCTGACTCAATTGTTTCACCCGGTTTAGGGTTGAGGGTTTGAATCAAAGTAATTACTTCTTTGAGCTCATGTTCTTTTAGACGGCTTCTGCGAAGAAGTTGAGCGTAATCTCGGTTACCTAGTAAATTAAGATAATGGCTGATAACTAATTTTGCTTGGGGTAACCAAGGTGTTTCCTTGGGTAATTGTCTGAGTTGCAGCAAAAGGCACTCGGGTAGATCTTTTGCAAATACACCCGGAGGGTCAAAGTGTTGAATCAGTTTGAGTACTGCTTGAACTTCATCGAGCTCTACAGGGTCATCATCATCTTGATTGAAAAGACCTTCATGAATTTCCTCAATGCCAGAATGTAGGTAGCCCTCTGGAGATGTAGAATCTATGATCGATGTCGCAATTAAATGGTCTCGATCTGACATTGGGGTTAGGTTAAGTTGCCAATGTAAATGATCACTTAGAGATTCGCTAGCCGAATTTCTACTTTCAAAACTTTGTTCATCATCTTCTGGTGCGGGGCCAACTGGTGCATTATTAGGGTAAATATCGTCCCAGGCGGTATCTACAGGTAAGTCATCTGGAATGCTATCTGACCATTCATCAGCTGGTTTTTCTGATGCAGGGAATTCTTCTTCATTTTGTTGTGTATTTTCGGTAGAAGCTGAGGTGCTTTCTATATCATTTGCTTGATTCTGGTCTGCTAATTCATTTTTTGAGTCAGGTGGGGTGTCTTCATTGTTTTCATCCTGGAGCTCAAGCATAGGGTTTGAATCAAGAGCTTCTTGAATTTCTTGTTGAAGATCTAAAGTAGAAAGCTGCAGCAAGCGGATGGCTTGTTGCAGTTGTGGTGTCATTGTTAATTGTTGGCCGAGCTTTAATTGAAGAGATACCTTCATATTTTTGAGGCGCTCATTAAATCAAGGCAAAAATTTTGTATCATGTATACCCACTTTTGTTGAAGTCTCATAAAATAATTATCATTATAAATAGTGTAGTGCGAACTAACCTTGCTGTGAAATAAATTAAAGTATATTTACGTTAACACTGATTTTTTTTTGTTTTTGTTCGACTTATAATCAAATTGTTTGATTTAATGGTTAAAGAATGAACTTATCTCCTAGATAAACGTCTTTAACCTTTTGGTTGTCGAGTATCTCTTGAGACGAGCCAGAAGCAATAATATGCCCTCCACTTACAATATAGGCCTTTTCACAAATATCAAGTGTTTCTCTTACGTTGTGGTCAGTGATTAGGACGCCTATTCCCTTGTTTTTTAAATGACTTATGATGAGCTTGATATCATTCACTGATATGGGGTCGACTCCGGCAAAAGGCTCATCTAGCAAAATAAAGTCAGGCTCCATAGCAAGTGCCCTAGCAATCTCTACTCTACGCCTTTCTCCCCCAGAAAGAGACATACCCAGACTATCTTTGATATGGGTAATATGAAACTCTTCTAACAGTTTTTCCATTTTTTCAATACGTTGTTTTTTGGTTAATGATTTTCTGATTTCTAGTACTGCCAGAATATTATCTTTAACGCTAAGTTTTCTAAAAATAGAGGCCTCTTGAGGTAAGTAGCCAATACCCACTTTTGCCCGACCGTGCATAGGAAGGTTGGTAATATCTTCATCATCGATAAGGATGTTGCCTTTATCTTGCTTAACCAGGCCAACAATCATATAAAAGCAAGTGGTCTTTCCTGCGCCATTAGGACCAAGTAAGCCTACAATTTCACCGCTTTTAATTGAAATGGAGACATCTAATACAACTGCTCGTTTGTCATAGCTTTTAGCTAAGTGTTTTGCTTTAAGGGTTTTCATCTTGAGAATTTGTCTTAGCTTTGTCGGTTGTGGTTTGTATATTTGGTATTACAAGTTTCGTAGGTTGATATTGGACTTTAACACGGGTGCCTATGGTTTCATCTCCCTGTGCTTTAATGGCTTTTTTGAGAATATCATATTCAATCTGCTCGCCTGAGAAAGCGTTTTCTTGTTGCACAAATTTTGCGTGGCCGACAAACTTTAAGGTCTCGTCTTGGGAAACATAAATGATGGTATCTCCGTAACCATGTGTAAGGGTATCCTTAATAGCGTCATGTTGTACAAAATGCGCTGGTGTGCCGATGGCTTTTATTGAGGTGATTTGTCGATTACGGGAGTTCACTGAAATATTGTCTGCTTCTAAGCGTGTTTGCCCCTGTGAAATGATGACATTTCCAATATAAGTTGAAATCCCTGTTTCATCATTTAGGGAGGCGCTATCTGATTCAATTTTGATAGGGAGTTCGCTATTCGGGTTAATCGCATAGGTATTGAAAGATACCATCATGAGTGTAATTAGATGTATCGATAGGGTGTTTATGCATCTAGATGTTAGTGACTTCAAAATGCCCTCTTACTTTTGATAGCAGATCAATTTTATGTTCGTTTATCCAAGCATTAAGCCCGATGGCATTAATAATACTCGAATTTTGTTCTATCTCGACTGCATATTTGGTGCTTAGAAAATGCGTACTAGAATTATAGCTGAATTCCTGACTCTTCATTACTCTTGTTTTATTATTTGGAAATACTTGCGTAATAATGACATCTCCCCTTAGTGTTAATATTTCAGTGTTCGAAAAATATTCACCATTTTGGGCGGAAATAGATACATTATCACCTTTGATAGTTACTAACTCTATAAGGGGTGATGTTATTTTAATAAGATTTTGTGTTGAGAAGTAACGTGCCTGCTTACTATTTACAGTGGTTGAAAAACCAAGTTCATTATAAATAGTAAATTGACTATTCTCAGTGAATGCAGAGGGCTTTGTTGGATTTAATGTATTCGATTTTGAGGCTTGTTCATTATCTAAGTCATCTTCAGACAGGTAGAACAAAAAGCTCAGTAGGAGTATTGGTATTAAGGTCAAAAGCCTTTTACGATATTTCATTTTAACGTAAGTAGCTGTTATTAAGCTGGGTTAAAAGTCCTTTTGCGCTAAGTATCATATCGCAAACTTCTCTTACAGCACCTAGCCCCCCATGCGTATTGGTGCAATGAAATGCATGCTCTTTTACGAAATTATGTGCATTCGGTACTGTGATACCAAGACCTACGGATGTGATGGCGGACAGATCCGGTAAATCGTCACCGACATAAGCAATAGACTCAAAGTTAATGTCGAGCTCCATCATCAATTCTTTTAGTGCTACTTTTTTGTCTTCTCTCCCCTGTAGAATGTGTTTAATGCCTAAATCTCTTGCACGTCGTAGTGTAAGAGGTGAGCTTCTTCCAGTAATGATAGCGACTTCAATGTTGTTGTTGAGTAGGGATTTAATTCCTTGTCCGTCAAGTATGCTGAATGACTTTATTTCATCACCTTGTGCGGTGAAATAAATACGTCCATCAGTCAAAACACCATCAACATCCAAGGCTAATAAGCTTACTTTTGCTGCGCGAATATTAAGTTCTTTTTCGGAAGATGGGTTTGACATTATATTAAGCCTGCTCTGAGTAAGTCGTGCATATGAACAACGCCCACAACTGTATTCTTATCGCTAGTGACTAAAAGGCTAGTGATTTTATTTAGTTCCATTATATTTAATGCTTTAGCTGCTAGTGTATTGGGGGTAGTGGTTATGCAGTTAATTGTCATAACTTGATCAATTATGGTTTTTTTAAAGTTAATTTGATTATCGATTGATCGGCGTAAATCGCCATCAGTAAATAGACCAATCAGCTGTCCACTTGAGTCAGTAATAGCGGTAAGTCCTAAGCCTTTTTTGGATATTTCCATTAAACCATCTGAGAGTGATGTGCCCACTTCGACAGTCGGGATTCTGTCTCCTGTGTGCATTACTTCCGCAACAGTTAAAAGTAGTTTTTTACCTAAGCTTCCGCCAGGATGCGAAAAAGCAAAATCTTCTTCGGAAAAGCCTCTCGATTCCAAGAGAGCAACGGCCAGAGCATCACCCATCACTAAGGTGACCGTAGTGCTTGAAGTTGGGGCTAGACCAAGCGGGCAAGCTTCTTCTTTAATACTGATGTCGATATTGATATCAGCTTGTAATGCGAGGGTTGATTTCGGGTTACCAGTCATACAGATTAATGGCGCTCCCATTCTTTTTATCAATGGGATAATGGTTGCAATTTCTGTTGTATTACCAGAGTTTGAGATGGCTAATACCACGTCATTACTGGTAATCATGCCTAAATCACCGTGACTTGCTTCTGCTGGATGAACAAAAAAAGATGGCGTTCCTGTACTCGCAAGTGTGGCAGCAATCTTATTGGCTATGTGTCCGGACTTACCCATGCCCGTGACAATAACGCGACCTTTACACGCTTTCATGACATCGCAAGCGGTTTCAAAGTTTTTATCAATACGATTGAAAAGCTCAGAAATAGCTGCTTGCTCAATTTCAATGGTCCGTTTTGCGGACGCCAGGTAATTAATGTTCATTATCGGTTATACAGTCGCTGATTGAAAATAGAGGGTTATTAGATAAGAAAAATAGATTATCAGAAGAACAAGTCCGAATGATTTCCCTAAAAAACTTTTTCCAATTATATTTTTAAAAAATGCAAAAAATGCTAAGCCCAAAGTCAAGATAAGCATTAAAGCATAATCACGATAAAGCACAATGTCTTCAATTTCTATAAAGTTATCTGCTTTTGTCGCTAAAAAAGCGGGTATGGCTAAAACAGCTAATAAATTGAAAAGATTTGAACCAATGATGTTGCCTAGAGCTAGGTCGTGATGCCCTTGTTTGGCGCTTGCTATTGCCGCTGCTAATTCAGGTAAGCTGGTACCAATTGCCACGATAGTTAGACCAATTACTAATTTACTCACACCCAAATCGGTTGCAATACCAACTGCTCCCCAAACTAGCAGTTTTGAACTGGCAATTAAAAGTATGATGCTAAAGAACAATAGGGTGTACGCTTTTAGGGGAGTTAATGACTTGATGACATCTATATCCTCAATTTCGCCAGGGTTGTTATCTTGAAACTTCGCAAGAATAAATAAAGCGATAAAGAGTGTTGCGAGTAGGCCTATTCCATCGACAAAGGTTAATGAACCGTCATAAATTAAGAAGGAAGCAATTAGCGTTGCAACAACCAAGACAGGCAGTTCAAGCTTAAGTGCTGATTTTTTAACAGGAATAGCAGAAATCAGTGTGGTCGCGCCTAGTACAAGCGCTATATTGGCAATGTTGGAACCAATTGCATTACCGATAGCAAGGTGGCTTGCATCAGACAGCGCAGCGGTAGCGGATACAATTAACTCTGGGGCAGACGTGCCGAAAGCTACGATTGTTAAACCCACCATCATCGGGGTCATTCCCAATCTTAGGGCGCTTGCAACGGCTCCAATGACAAATTTATCTGCACTCCAAACAAGTACGAATAGTCCGATTAAAATAGCTATAGAAAACAATAACATGATTTATTGAGACTCTTTAGTGTGGTGAATTGATCTTTTGATGTACGTCAAATAGGCGGGCATTCTGCGAAAGTTATGCGAGTAGTGCAAATTAATTTTGCAAACAACTTGGCTCAGGCCATTAGCTCTGCTTAAATATGGCCTGCCCTCAATAGTTTAGGAACAGAACTCCCTTGGATTCATACATTACAATAAGCGACCTTCATTTTACTAGAGGCCATCGAAGTATCTTTAATGGCGTCAACTTTAAGATTCCAAAAGGCAAAGTAACCGCTATTATGGGGCCTAGCGGTACAGGAAAAACAACCTTGTTAAGGTTGATCGGAGGTCAGATAAAACCTAATCAAGGTCAAATAATACTCGATGGGCAAGATATTAGTGATTTCAGTCGTAAAGAGTTATTTGATGCCAGAAAAAAAATGGGTATGCTTTTTCAAAGTGGTGCTTTGTTTTCAGATATTAATGTTTTTGAAAATGTGGCTTTTCCGCTTAGAGAACATACTAATCTATCAGAAGAAATTATCCGTGATATTGTTTTAATGAAGCTTCATGCCGTTGGCCTGCGCGGTGCACGTGATTTAATGCCCTCTGAATTATCGGGAGGGATGACTCGACGTGTTGCTTTGGCGCGAACAATCGCCTTGGATCCTGAACTTATTCTATATGATGAGCCGTTTGCGGGTCAGGATCCTATTGCAATGGGGGTATTGGTTCAACTGATTCGCTTATTAAATGACACCTTGGGCTTGACCAGTGTGTTAGTGTCACATGATATCTCAGAGGCATTAAGTATTTGTGATCATGTTGTTATTTTAGCTGATGGTGTTGTAATAGGTGAGGGTTCTCCGCTAGATTTAAAACATTCTACATCGCCACTGGTCAAACAATTCCTTAATGGTTTACCTGATGGCCCTGTTCCATTCCACTACCCAGCAAATGATTATGTTAGCGATTTACTAGGATAAAGAGACTAAAATTGATAGATTTTCTGATAAAAAATGGACGTTTAGGGATTGGTTTCAGCTCTACAATTGGGCGATCCGGTATCTTCTTATTTAGGGCT
>ENA-OSET01001528-OSET01001528.1-sediment-metagenome-genome-assembly--contig:-NODE-1528-length-23935-cov-79.342149_pt1 | contig 23935 bp, 23 predicted proteins | sample MGYA00237882_ERZ534229 | MGnify/ENA primary metagenome ERZ534229 (study PRJEB26408, sample SAMN06266212) | sediment metagenome | isolation source: Hudson Canyon methane seep mesocosm | place... | reverse complement strand
ATAATTTTGCTTTTGGTGGAATCAATACATCATTGATATTTAAGAAGCTATAATTGATTTTATATTTAGGTAGGAGGAGTATATTGGCCGCGACTGCTCTTGATCTTGCCTCGGTCGCGGCCAATAGGCCTCTCCTACCAATAGAAACAACTCAAGAATCTACTGAATTTTTATAAACCTATGAAGCAGGACTTTATCCTCCAAAACTGGAGCGTTTGGCCACCTTTAGATAAAGAAGTGGATGAACAATTAATACAGCAACAAAGACTTTCTGTTTTACCGAAAATGTTAAAACGTCGCTTAAGTCCTTTGGCTCGTATCGTTTTTACTGCCGCTATTCCATGTCTACAAGAAAACAAGCAAGTTCCCACCGTATTCAGCTCAACGCATGGTGAATTAGCTAAATCCTTAAAGATGATGGAAATGATTGAAGCAGGTGAAGACATCTCTCCTACGGCTTTTAGTCTCTCAGTCCATAATGCAATTGCAGGTTTATTCTCCATCGCATTTAATAACCAAACTGAAAGTACGGTAGTTGCAGCAGGGGAAGAGGGGATTGCAGCTGCATTTATTGAAGCTGCTGGGATACTACAAGAAGGTGCAGAACAAGTGCTAATAGTGTTCTATGATGAACCTTTACCTCAATTTTACCCAGCTGCACCCTTCAAACTCTCGACAGAAAAAAGTTGTGCCGTTGCCTTATTACTTGCAAAAACAGGCTTGGGTACAGCCATACAGTTAAGTCAGCAACAGAGTAAAACAAATGATGGTGAGCAAGCTCTGCAATTGCCTTTGTTAGTTCAGTTTCTTTCTAGTCAGCAAAATAAATTGCAGTTAAATACGCATAGACACTGCTGGTGCTGGGAAAAAGGATGAATTATTATTGGCGATTATTTGCTACTGGTTTAAGTTTTACTGTTTTTGGTTTAGGTGGAATCCTTTTATGGCTTCTAGTTTTTCCTTTTTTGAACTTGTTTGTTTCAGATAAGCAAAAAAAAACACAATATGCTCAATGGTGCGTGCATAAAAGTTTTTATTGCTTTATTGGTTTGATGTTTAGACTCGGTATTATGACTTATGAGATTAAAGGCCTAGAAAAATTAAATAAACCAGGACAGTTGATTATTGCAAATCATCCAACGCTAATTGATATAGTTCTTTTGATTAGTAGAATCCCAGCGACAAATTGTATAGTTAAAGAAAAGTTATGGCATAATCCTTTTACTCGAGGGCCTGTCATAAATGCAGGCTATATAAGTAATGGTGATCCTGAACTAATGATTAGCCAAAGTGTAGACAGGTTAAAATCAGGTGCTAGCATGATTATTTTTCCTGAAGGCTCACGAAGCGTACAAGGGAAAGATTATAAATTTCAGCGTAGTGCCGCTAGAATTGCTTTGCAAGCAAATGCTCGTGTTACCCCTGTTTCTATAAATTGTTACCCCAACACTTTAACTAAAGCAGAAAAGTGGTACCAAATACCGAAACAAGCATTTCATTTGTCGATGCAGGTGGGAGATGATATGGTACTTGACGAATTTTTAGAGATTAAACCACAAACAATTGCTGTTCGGCGGTTTAATCGCTATTTACAGGATTATTTTACTCAAAAAAGAGAGGGCGATGAGCCGAATGGAAAATGAATTAAAACAATTAATCATTGATTCTCTGGATCTGGAAGATTTAAGTATTGATGAAATTGATAATGAGGAAGCTCTATTTAATGAGGGTTTAGGGCTAGATTCTATTGATGCTCTTGAACTGGGCTTAGCTATCAGAAAAAAATATAATGTGCGTATTGATGCAGAAAAAGATGATGTGATTAAAATCTTTGCTTCGGTATCTGCATTAGCTAGTTTTATTGAATCTGAACAAAAGAGAGATGCATGAAAACTAAGGAAGATGTATTACAACTGATCAAGCAAATTATGCTGGAAATGTTTGAGATTGAAGAAGAGTTAGTAACTCTGGATGCTCGTTTAAATGAAGATTTAGACTTTGATAGTATTGATGCTGTCGATATGATTGTAAAACTTAAAGAAATAACAGGAAAAGCGGTCAAGCCCGAAGATTTTAAAAACTCACGAACAATTAATGATGTGGTGGAATCTGTATATACTTTAATTCAAGATTAAATGGCTTTACTCATTAATGGGGTACTTGGGGCACTAATTATCTTATACCCCATTGCTGTTTATTTTGGCATTCAGTATATGCAGCCGTGGAAAATTGCAGCCTTTTTACTATTGATACTTTGTATAAGGTTTGTGATTAGTAAATTTAAGGCCAGAGTTGATAATAGCTGGAATAGACACTTGTTAGTGCTAGGGATAGTTTATTGTGTATTTGCTATTTGGATGAATAACACAATCTCTCTATTGTTTTATCCTGTGCTTATTAGTTTTAGTCTTTTAATGATTTTTGCTACTAGTCTGTTTTTCCCTCCCCCCATTATTGAACGTCTAGCTCGACTTCAGCACCCTAATCTACCCGAACAAGGTATTCGATATACCCGAAGAGTTACTCAAGTTTGGTGTCTGTTTTTTTTAATTAATGGCTGTATCGCTTTAGTGACAGCAATATGGTGTAGTTTTGCTGTGTGGAGTTTGTATAACGGATTTATTTCTTATTTACTGATGGCAGCAGTAATGGGAATTGAATATCTGGTACGCATAAAAACGCAGGCGCATTTAAAATAGCAGATAAAATGAAAAAGGCGAATGATTAAAATTAAAAAAGCACTGTTCCCTTATCACTTTGTATGTTTAGAAAGATAGGCTTATATGATTGCTAAGCTCTCAAGTTATTTAATTGATTCAGATTCTAAAGACCTGGATATTGCATTTTATAATGGCGAATTAATTAAATTTGCTGCTTTCAAACAAGATGTTTGTCAATTGATTCCACAATTGATGGAAGTAGAGCAGGATAATATTGCCGTTTATTATGATCAAGCCTATTCTTTTGCTGTTCATTTATTTGCAATATTACACAGCAATAAAAAAGTTTGGATTGCTGCAAATAATACACAGGCAACGGCTGATAAGTTAAAGCAACAAGATTGTGTATTATTGGGGGAATGGCAAGGTAAGGAATTGCTATTAGTAGAGTCTAGAGGTAAGGAAAATTCTCACCTCACTGCACTTGATATTAATAAGCAGCAGTTAGTTATTTTTACTTCAGGTTCCAGCGGACAAGCTAAAGCTATTAATAAATCTTTACTGCAGTTTCAAACTGAAATTGAAACCTTAGAAAGCTGTTGGGGCTCACAATTAAAAGATGCTCAAGTACTAGCAACAGTAAGTCACCAGCATATATATGGACTGTTATTCAGAGTATTATGGCCTTTGGCTGCTGGGCGCTGTTTTCATAGTGATATGTATCTTAGCCCAGAACCATTACTAAAAAATAGCAAATCAAAACCATCTTACTGGGTTGCAAGCCCTGCACAATTGAAACGGTTGGATGAACTGACAGCATGGCAAGAAATTAATACTTTAGTGAATATCTTTAGTTCAGGTGGTGATCTGCCACTAGAAATCAGTAATAAAATCTATAAACAGTGTGGACAATCAGTTGTCGAGATATATGGTAGCTCTGAAACGGGTGGTATTGCATGGAGACAGAGCATTAATGATAAATTATGGACGTTATTTGATAAAATTAGTATTGCTGTAAATGATGAACAAATTGCACGGTTATCATCGCCTTATTTATCCTCAACAGATAGCTTAGTTCTAGATGATAAAATTAAAATACATAATGAAACGCAATTTACCTTATTAGGACGAGTTGATCGCTTGGTGAAAATTGAAGAGAAAAGGCTTTCTTTAAATGAATTAGAGCAAAGCTTAAATAATAGCCAGTGGGTTAAACAATCACACATCTTTGTACTAAAAGGTAAAAGAGATAAAGTAGCTGCCTGTTTAGTTTTATCTGAACTGGCGGAAGATTTATTACAAAAACAGGGTCGTAGTAAATTAATTAAAAAAATTAGACAATCTTTGTTAAACCAGTTTGAAACTGTTGTGTTACCGCGTAAATGGTTATTTATAAAATCATTACCTTTAACTACGCAAGGAAAAATTAAACAAGCACTTTTAGTTGAATTATTGTCGTTAGATTCCAACCGTTTTCCACAGATATTAAACTGTCATTTTCAAGACAACCATGTCAAATTAGAATTAAAAGTTTTAAGCAAGCTGGTTTATTTTTCAGGCCATTTCCCTGAACAGCCTATTTTACCCGGGGTTACTCAGCTTGCTTGGGCTGAATACTTTGGTAAACTTTTTTTTGATATTGAACAACCCTTTTTATGTATGGAAGTGATTAAGTTTAAAAAAATAATTCGTCCTGATGACACTATTTCTCTGTCCTTAAACTGGAATTCTGACAATAATAAATTATATTTTGAAATCATCTCAGAGACCGACTCTCATAGTTCGGGGCGTATGGTCTACGGTGAACAATAATGAAGACTTGTGTGATAGTTCCTGTTTATAACCATGAAGCTGCAATTGAACAAGTAATTGAGAAACTAAAGCCTTTTAAACTCCCTTGTATTTTAGTTAATGATGGGAGTTCTGCAGCTTGCACTACTATTTTGCAGAAAATAGCACAACAACAGAGCGAGTGGGTTAGCTTAATTGAAAGACCTATTAATGGTGGCAAAGGAGCAGCTGTTATTGATGGTTTTACAGCGGCAATAGAACAAGGGTTTAGCCATGCTATTCAAATTGATGCAGATGGCCAGCATCAATTTAAAGATATTGATATTTTTATTAAAGCCAGTAAGGAGTTTCCTGATCGGCTAATTGCAGGTAAGCCTATTTTTGATTTATCTGTGCCGAAAAAAAGACTTTATGGGCGACAGTTTACCAATTTGTGGATATGGATAAACACTTTATCTTTGGCGATTGCTGATGGTATGTGCGGTTTTAGATGTTATCCATTATCTGCAGTTAATAAAGTATTGAGCTCTACGAAAGTTGGGCAAAGAATGGATTTTGATATTGATATTATTGTGCGCTTATATTGGCAAGGGATTGATGTTGTTAATATTGAAACTGAGGTTCAATATCCTATGGATGGAGTGTCTCATTTTAAAATGCTGCAAGATAATGTATTGATATCAAAAAAACATGCACAATTATTTTTTGGGATGTTGTGGCGTTCCCCGAAACTTATATTTAGGAAAATAAAATGAGTCATTGGGCTAAAGTAGAAGAACGAGGAATTGTGTGGGGAATGCACTTTTTACTTAAGGTCTATTTGCTTTTTGGTCGTAAAGTATTACAGCTTTTCTTATACCCTGTAGTGAGTTATTACTGGCTAATTAACACAACTGCTAGAAAATCAAGTCAACAATATTTACAACAAATCTCTAGCTTACAAACATCGTTACCCTTAACGGGGAGTCTAAAAGAAAGTTATCAACACTTTATCAGTTTTGCAAATGCTTTAATTGACAAAATTGCTGCCTGGAGTGGAGGATTGACTTTAGATGATGTTGAATACAATGGCAGAGAACCTGTCGTTAATTATATGGAACAAGGACAGGGTGTTTTAATTTTGGGTTCCCATTTAGGTAATTTAGAAATTTGTCGAGTGATTGCTAAGTTAAGAAAGAATGTAACTATTAATGTGTTGGTACACACTCAGCATACTGAAAAATTTAATGAAGTCTTAAATAAATATGCTGATTCTGGAAAAGTTAATTTAATACAAGTTACGAGTATTAATGCGGGAACCGCAATGTTATTACAAGATAAAATCGAAGCAGGCGAATTAGTCATTATCGCGGCTGACAGAACACCTGTTAGTGGACAAGGAAGAGTTGCAAAAGCTGAGTTTTTAGGCAAAATGGCAAGTTTTCCACAAGGGCCTTTTATCTTGGCATTATTATTAAAATGTCCTGTATTTACTTTATTTTGTATTAAAGAAAATAATAAACAAGTGATCTATTTCGACCCTTTTAGTGACGATACTCCTGTTCCCAGAAAACAAAGAACGGCTGCTATACAACAGGCAGTAGAAAAATTTGCTAAGCAACTAGAATATTATTGTTTAAAAGCCCCATTACAGTGGTTTAATTTTTATGATTTCTGGCAAAGTGAGAATGAATAAAATGTCAGTAATAATTGAAGGACAAAGATTAAGTATTGAAGATATTTGTGCTGTAGCTGAGCAAGCTAAACAAGTAAAGCTGAGTGAACAAACAGACTTTGTAAAACGAATAGATAAAGGTGCTGAATTTATAGACACTTTACTAGAGGAAGAAGGTTGTGTTTATGGGGTAACTACTGGTTATGGTGACTCATGTACAGTATCCGTTCCCTTAGAGCATGTAGCTGAATTACCTAAACATCTTTATACTTTTCATGGCTGTGGCTTAGGCAAGCATTTTAATCCGCAACAAACACGGGCTATTTTATTAGTTAGATTAAATAGCTTGGCTCAGGGCTTTTCTGGAGTACGTTATTTATTATTGCAACAAATAACGCTATTGCTAAATCACGATATTTTGCCGTTAATCCCAGAGGAAGGTTCGGTTGGGGCCAGTGGCGATTTAACTCCATTATCCTATCTTGCGGCTGTGTTAGCTGGTGAACGTGAAGTACTTTATCAGGGGGAAAAGCAAGCCACTAAAGATGTTTTTTCTCAACTCAATATCACTCCTTTAATATTAAAGCCCAAAGAAGGGTTGGCTTTAATGAATGGTACTGCGGTTATGACAGCAGTTGCTTGTCTTGCTTATCAAAGAGCTGCATATTTATCTCAATTATGTACCCGCATAACTAGCATGGCTTCCATTGCTTTAAATGGCAATGCCTATCATTTTGATAAGAAACTATTTAGCGTAAAACCACATAATGGACAGATTAAAGTAGCACAAAGAATTCGTACCGATTTACATTTAGCGGTTGAAGCCCCCCGTAACGATAGTCGTTTACAAGACAGATATTCTATTCGTTGTGCTCCACATATTATAGGTGTGGTTGAAGATGCTTTACCTTGGTTTAGGCAATTTATTGAAAATGAATTAAATAGTGCCAATGATAATCCTATTATTGATGCTGAAGGTGAACATGTATTACATGGTGGCCATTTTTATGGTGGTCATATTGCTTTCGCAATGGACAGTATGAAAATGGCCATTGCCAATTTAGCCGATTTAATGGATAGGCAAATGGCACAACTAATGGACACTAAATTTAATCATGGCTTGCCAGCTAATTTATCAGGGGCAACAAAAGAGCAAGCTATGTTAAATCATGGTTTTAAAGCTGTACAAATAGCCGTTTCTGCATGGACAGCTGAAGCTTTAAAAAACACTATGCCTGCCAGTGTTTTTTCGCGTTCAACCGAATGTCATAATCAGGACAAAGTAAGCATGGGGACTATTGCTGCTCGTGATTGCATACGTGTTTTAGAACTGACTGAACAAGTAGCATCTGCCATGTTAATCGCAGTTGTTCAAGCTGTGGAACTGCGAGGACAACAAGACAAATTAAGCGATGAGATTAAAATTACGGTGAAGCAAGTTAGAGATCAGCTTGATTTTCTTGAGACAGATAGAGCCTTAGAGCAGGAATTACGGCTTTGTATAAAGTTGATTCAAGATAAACATTGGAAGCTTTATGAGTAAGCCTATAGTTAGCTGTGAAGTTGAAATTGATGTTCCATTCTTTGATGTTGATTTAATGGAAATTGTTTGGCATGGACATTATGTTAAATATTTTGAAATAGCCCGCTGTGCTTTATTAGATAAAATTGGCTATAACTATATGCAAATGCGTGACTCAGGTTATACATGGCCAGTTATTGATATTCGTTTACGTTATGCAAAACCAGCAAAGTTTGAACAAAAAATAATTGTTCATGCTGAAATAACTGAATGGGAAAACCGTCTAAAAATTAATTACAAAATACTAGATAAGATAACGGGAACCCGATTAACACGTGGGTATAGTTGCCAAGTAGCTGTAGATATGGAAACTGAGGAAATGTGTTATGAGTCCCCAGATGTTTTATGGGAAAAATTGGGACTACAAAAGCAGTGAGTGATTATGATGTCATCGTTATTGGAAGCGGAATAGGGGGCTTAAGCTCTGCTGCTTTATTAGCAAAGGCGGGAAAATCAGTCTTGGTTTTGGAAGCACATGATAGACCGGGTGGTTATGCACATGGTTTTAAGCGAAAAAAATATCAATTTGATTCAGGTGTTCATTTAATTAGTGGCTGTGGCGAACAGGGTTATTGTGGCGGACAAGTTATATATAAAACCTTACAAGCATTAGATATGCTCGGTGAGATTGAGTTTATTTCAATTAATCCGTTTAGCCATGTTTTTTTTCCAGAGTTTAATATAGGGTTACCTCAAGCAGTGGATCATTTTATTGATTCATTAGCTAAACGATTTCCCGATCAACAGTTGGGCTTAAAGCAATTAACCGAGCTATGTTTGCAATTAGCAGAAGAAATATCCATCGCTGATGAATTAATGGTTGAGCTTGAATTAGAACAGGCTCAACAATTAATGCCCGCTTTATTTAAATACAGAAAATCTACTCTAGCTGAGGTGGCTGAACAATTTATCACAGACCCTAAGTTATTAGCTGTGTTTGCCAGTAATTGGCCTTATTTAGGCTTACCTCCATCCCAAGTGTCTTTTGTGTATTGGAGTACTATGCTAATTGGCTATATGGTCGATGGTGCTTATTACTGCAAAGGAGGTTTTCAACAATTAGCTAATACCTTGGTGAAAGGGTTGCAATTGCATGGTGGTCAAATTCAATATAAAACGACAGTTGATTCTATTATTGTCGACAATGGAGAAGTTAGCGGTGTTATTGCTAATAATTTGCAAATTAATGCTGGCCAAGTCATTTCCAATGCGGATTTAAAACAAACCATTTTTAATATGGTTGGTGAGCAGTATTTTCCACCTCGCTATATACAGCGATTAAATAAAATGCAGCACTCTTTATCTATTTTTTCGGTTTACATTGCGACTGATTTAGATTTAAAAACTATGAATATTAGTCATGAGTCATTTTGTTACAGCGATTATGATCATGATGAAAATTATGCTAAAACCAAAAAGGGTGAAGTTTCGTGGATTAGCATTACTGCTCCTACAGTTGTTGAACCTAGTTTAGCCCCAGCAGGTGAACATTTATTGATGTTGACGACTTTGCTACCCTATCAAGCGGCTGATTCATGGAAGCAAGCTAAGCCAAAGTATGTGCAAAAAATGTTAGATATTGCCTGTCAGACAATTCCAGCACTTAGTGATCATATTTTATATATTGATGGGGGGTCACCTGCAACCATGCAACGTTATACCCAAAATCATCAAGGCGCTGCATATGGTTGGGATGTGACGCCTAATCAGGTCGGGCCAGCAAGAATACAAAATCAATCCCCTATTAAAGGCTTGTTTTTTGCAGGGCATTGGACATCTCCTGGTGGTGGAGTCTATGGGGTAAGTGTTTCTGGAATGCAAGCAGCACAGAAAGTATTAGGGATTAAAAAACAATCTGATTTTTGGAAGTTATTGTATTCCTAAGTCAGGCTCTTGTAGCCTTGATGCAGCGAAGCGAAATCAAGGGATTCCACAGATAAACCTTGATTCCACTCCGTTGCATCAAGGCTACAAATGTACTAAATTTCTTAATTTAACGGTATTGGGACGATACCGTTGGTTTTTCAGTGATATTATTATTCAAGTCTGTATTTCGGAGTGACTACCGCTTGTACAAACTATCGTTGTATTGTCTTTATTAAAAAGGAGTATTAGCTATGCGTACACTATTACGTGGATCATTATTTTTATTGGTTTTATTCTCATTAGTAGCTTGTAAAAAAACCTTAAAACCAGAGGAGTTGCCTGGACATATTTCGGTGGCTAATTCGTATTACACACAGTTTGTTATTCGTTATGAGAAAGGCACACATGCCACTACAAACTATCGACGTGGTGCATCAATTCCTGTTAATACTAAGGTTAAACTGTTAGATATTACAACTAAAACAATTAAGCTTGAAGTTGAAAACTCTGCTCAACCATTAATTATAAAAAATATTCCAAAGCATACAGGAAAGGATATTTATCAAACATTTGATGATTTGTTTGCTAAAAAGAAAATAAATCTTTATAACTTTAATTCTTTAGAAAGACGGAATATTAAAAATGGCACAGTGGCTAAAGGAATGCGTAAAAAAGCAGTAAAAGTTGCCATTGGTTATCCGCCTATTACAGAAACAATGAATTTAGATGCTGATACTTGGGTCTACTGGAGTGCGCGTTTTAATAAATTTAATGTCAATTTTAGAAACGGCAAAGTTTCATCGGTGGTTGATTAAATACTATGTTGGGAATTATTAAAGCAGTTGTAATTACTTGTTTATTTCTACTTTATCCCTATCTGGTTTATCGAGGAATTGAAAGTGGCGTAGTATGGCTTGCTCCAGCTATTTTTTCAGCTATTTTTCTGATGCAATCATTTGCAACACAAAATGTAAAAACTAAGCTAATCAAAGCCTTTATAGCGATAGGCTTGCTATTGGGCGCTTATTATTTACAGACCATCACAGCTAAAGTATTGCCTGTATTAATTCAGTTACTACTGATGTATTTCTTTGGCCGTACTTTATTAAAAGATAAAGGACCTCCCTTTATTGAAAGTTTTGTCAGGCTACAATTTACCGAGATTCCACAACAGCTTTATCCATATCTACGTCAGTTGACTATAGTGTGGACAGCATTTTTTGCTTTTAATGCAGTGATGTGTGTGGCCTTAGCTGTATGGAGTGATGATCGTTGGTGGGCTTTATACAATGGCGCGTTTATCTATCTTATGATTGGGCTTATAACCACGCTTGAGTATATTTATCGACATTTTCGATTTCCTGATTTAGAGATTCCAGATGCAAAATCATCAATTAAAGCAATGTTTGTAAATGGACGTAAAATATGGATGGATGTACAGGCTCGATGAATAGAATAAGTCTTTTTGTTTTTTCTTTATGCTTTATTTCTTATGATATTAGTGCAGATGAATCTATCTCTGCATTAATGAAAAGAATGCACTCTGATGTTGCTGTAAAGATTAGCTACCAAGAAAAACGTACCTTAGAATTATTTGATCAGTCTTGGCAAGGAAGCGGCAATATGTATTCCACAGCTACAGGAATAATGCTAAGAGAACAGCTACAACCTAGACGATTACTAATGGCAATTAATAAAAACGATCTATTTTATTATGACCCAGATAAGAAGATTAGGCATCAAGGAAAAATGCAAGAGGGTGATCCTGTTACGCTTCAATTTGCTGTATTTCAGGCTTTGATTAATGCAGATGAGGAATTACTAAGACGCTTATATAATATTGAGTTTATTAAAAAAACACAGCGTTGGTTAATGACTTTAACCTCAAAACAGACCGATTCAGGTTTAAGAATTATTGTCTCTGGGCCATTATCCAAAAAAGTAGATACTATTATTATTGAGCAAGCTGATGGTGATTTAACTGAGTTTATGTTGGCAGATGATAATACTGTCACTAGCGAGCAAGTTGTAAATACAGTTAAACTATTGTACGGGGAACTTATTGGTGAATAAATCCGATTCTAATAAACTCGTCTGTTATTCCTTCTCATGCTGGAGAAGGTTAGGATGAGGAGATTAAAATAAAAATTTATTGTGATAGGTATAACTTAAACTGGCAGAGACTGCTATTTTATTCTTTACCTCCAATCCTTGTTCTCTGTACCGTATTACTGGTTAATTTCAAAACTGATCTGTCTGCTTTTGTTATTTCGGGTAATAATGCCGAAGAAATACTGTTAGCTAGTGAGATGCAATCAGGTAGATTATCTCGCCGTTACTTATTGTCTATTGGCAAAAGTAAAGACGGCAAAAATGATACGCAGGAACTTACAACTCCATTTATCCAGTCATTAACGCAGCAGTTAAAAGCAATTGATGGCGTGGTTGATGTTTGGGACCCCAATCAACAAGCCAATATTACTCAAACGATACAAAGTTTATACAGGGGTTATGCTAACTCTATGTATAGCCTTAATGCAGAACAAGATTTAAAGCATTTTTTTTCTTCAGAGGGTCTTAATCAAAGAGCTGAATTAGTTAAGACCCTGCTGTTATCTCCACAAGGTGTTGTTTTTAAGAAAACCATCTTGCAAGACCCCTTGTTGTTAACTTTAAAGGGTTTTCAATCACTAGGGGGGAGAATGCAGAAAGTTGCTTCTCAAGGTAATGAACAATATCAAAACCTAGTTTTAGAAACACGCATGGCCGGACTAGATGCTGGTCAACAAACTAAAATTCAAAGCAATATTAAGTCGGCTTTTAAAGCGCTTAATAAATCTGATCCAGAGAAATATACACTTGAAATGACTGGTGTTCCAATTTTTGCAGTGGCAACGCAGACTTTAATGCAAGGTGATATTACTAAAGTCAGCATACTTTCTTCACTGCTATTAACTGTTATTTTCTGGCTACTTTTCCGGTCCTTTTCAGTAATGCTAAAGGTCTTTACACTACTGATTATTGTGATTTTAAGTTCTATTCTAATGACTCAGCTTGTTTTTTCATATGTGCATGGAATGACTGTAGCAATGGGAGCAACCTTAGTTGGTATTTGTATTGATTATCCAATCCACACCATAGTACATGCACAAGCAGTCGAGTTTTCAGAACGAATAAAAGTAACGGCAACGGTCTGGCCTAGTATGGTTTTAGGTGGTATTACTACAATTATTGGTTATGTGGCTTTAGGTAGTTCGGGATACCCTGGGTTTCAACAAGTGGCTGTATTTGCAAGTAGTGGCATTATTATCAGTTTATTAATAACCCGTTTTGTATTGCCGAGGTTAATGACAGAAGAAAAAACTAGCACCTTAAAAGTACCATTAATTAAAGGGTGGTCTTATTTTTCTTCACATTACAGAAATTGGTTGTTGGGTTGTTTGATTTTATTTATCGCATTATCATCCTTAAATTTAGAGTCCTTACGTTGGATGAAGGATATGCAAGAGCTGACACCAGAGCTTAATTATCTTAAATTGAATGATAAGCGCATCAGAGAAAGAATGACCAGTATTGAACCTGGTAGATTTGTAATGGTAACAGGCGAAAATATTGAATTAGCATTGCAAAAAGCAGAGTTGGTTTACCCCGTTCTTAAGCAATTAAAACAATCTGGAGCAATAACTGATTATTTTGGTTTATATCCTTGGTTAATCTCAGAACAAAAACAAAAATCCAATCAAGCACTTTTACAAAGTTATTTAACTCAGGAAAACGTAGAAAAATGGAAGCAGGCTTTAAAAAATGCAGGGCTTTCTGTTAAAAAACTAGGGAGCTTAAATTATTCTGCAAAACAAACCTTAGGCTTAACGCAATTACTGGAAACTCCTGTTAGTAAACTAATTGATAGCAGAATAGTGGTTGGTGAAAATCAAACAATTATCATGATCTGGTTAGGGCAGCATCAACCAGAAGCGGTACGATTAGCTATGCATAATATTCAAGGTGCACAGTATTTTAGTCAGCGAGATATGTTAAATAATATGACGCGTGACTATACCGAAAGAGCCCAATTATTATTAATGATTGGGGTAAGTATCATTATTATCCTATTGCTTGCTCGTTATAAAAGCATTGTTAAGACCGTGCAAACATTGCTGCCTGCTGTACTGGCGGCAGTTTTAATCTTGATTATCTGGTCCTTTACCGGAGAAGCCATCAGTTTCTTACATTTAGTGGGCTTTTTATTGGTTATAGCGATATGTGTTGATTATGGTATTTTCTATCAGGAAAACAGAGGAGGGGATATTGCTTTAACTTATCAGGCAATGGCTATTTCTATGCTTACCAGTGCAGTGGCTTTTGGAAGTTTGATTGCAGCAGAAAGCACATCATTAAGAATATTATCAGGTGTTGTAGCTTTAGGTGTTATTTTGGGCTTTATCTTGTGTCCATTGATTATTAGGCAAACGAGTAAAGATTAGTACGATCATTTCTTAAATACTTCTTATTGATAGGATAAAATAGAGTAATAGAAAAAATTGGGATTAATAACGATGATGAAAAAAGCAATTATTTACCTGCATGGGTTCAATTCTGCCTCATTAGATGGTGAAGGTGAATTATTAATCAGTAAGGAAAAACTGCAGGTTTTAGAACAATTCTGTACGCAAAAGGATATTCTATTTTATACACCTAATGTTGATTACAGAGATTTTGAAGGTATCGTAGAAGATATATTATTTCAGTGGAATCAGTATTTAGATCAATCTTATGATGTAGTTTTTATGGGCTCATCAATGGGGGGCTTTAGCAGTGAATATTTAGCTATGAAGACTGGCTGTAAGGCGATTATGATTAACCCTGTCATTATAGCCAGTGAACTATTGTCTCCATTTATTGGCGTAACAGAAAATTATGAGACAGCTCAACCTTACCAATGGGATCAGCATAATTGCGATCAGTATATTGAGTATGAAAAGGAAATTCAAAATAGCTCTTCGTCAGTAGATAGAACTATTTTATTAGATTTGGCGGATGAATTAATTGATTCTAAAAATACTGCCTTGGTTTATAAAGATAAAGCAAATGTGGTGACTTATGATGGTGGTTCGCATGGCTTTGAACATATTAAACAGGCCTTACCCATTATTGAACAAGTGATCTTTGGTTAATACCGATGTTTATTAAATAATCAGTATTAACGCTGTAATCTACGTAAAACAGGATGAATGCTACACAAAACATAATTAATACCCCAACAAATCTAGTAATGGGCTTTCTAGGTGTAGGAAAGACCACTGCTATTTTGGATTTGATTAAACAAAAGCCCAAACATGAAAACTGGGCTGTATTAGTTAATGAATTTGGAAAAGTAGGTATTGATGGTGCTATCTATGCCAATGCAGGTGTTACGGTAAAAGAAATCGCAGGAGGCTGTTTATGCTGTGCCGTTGGAGTGCCTTTTCAAATAAGCCTTAATCGGCTATTAAAAGAAGTGAGGCCAGATCGCTTACTTATTGAGCCCACAGGATTAGGCCATCCTCAGAAAGTATTAAATATGCTAGTCTCTGGATCAAATCAACAAGTGTTAGATGTACGTGCAAGTATTTGTTTGCTTGACCCAGAAAAATTAAAAGATAGTCGTTATACAACTCACGAAAATTTTATTGACCAGATAGCTTTATCCGATGTTCTGGTAGCCAATAAAACTGATCTAGCAGATAAACAAGCCATAAATTTATTTCATCAGTATGCTGAAAACAGCAATCCACAGAAAGCATTAATTTCAGAAACACAGCAAGGACAGCTAGATATTTCTTGGCTAGATCTACAGAGAAACCCAGAACGAAAAGCTGAATTCCCTAATGCACATCAGCAGACTAAATTCTCTGCAAACACCCCCAACCATTCTTTAAGTAATAAGGCTGATGGCTATCATAGTTCAGGTCATATATTCCCCAAAGAAACTGTTTTTGATTATGGTTTGCTAGACAAAGTATTTCAGCAACTTAATTTAGAAAGAATAAAAGGAGTGATTAATACTGATCAAGGTTGGTTTATTGTTAATGGTTCGGGAAGTACCATTGACTATATTGCTATCCAGACTTCAAACAAGAGTCGAATAGAAGCGATTAGTCGAGAAAATAGCTTTCAAGCCGTTTCAAATGCACTTAGTCAGTGTAAAATTGAACAAACATAAGGAATTAAATACAGTGATCAATAAAAAGAAGGAAGTTTAAAATGCCAGAGTTTCAACTTACAGATGATGATTGCTTTGCTGAATTAATTATTTGGGCGGATAAAAATGATATTAGTCATTCCTTGTTGCCACGTGATAAAGATCAACTCTTAGTATTGACAGAGTTATCCTTAATAGGATGTCAACTGACAGAAATTCCAACAGCTATTGCTTATTTAACGCAGTTGACTGAGTTAAACCTTAATAAAAATAACCTCACTGAATTGCCAGAATCTATCGGTAATTTAAAACAGTTGAGACGATTGTATTTAACTGGGAACCAAATTAAAGAATTACCAGAGGAAATTGGTTTTTTAGATCAATTAACAGAGCTATTATTAGGTCGTAATAAGCTTAAAGAATTGCCTGAATCCATATCTGGTTTAAATAAGTTATCAATATTATCTTTATGGAAAAATGAATTTATAGAAATTCCAAAAAGTATTTCAAATTTAACAGAACTAACAGAATTGCATTTAGGGTGGAATCAAATAACGGAGATTCCTGAATTTATAGTTAATTTTACTCAATTAACTGAATTATCACTAGGCTGTAATAAACTTAAGGAGGTTCCTGAGTTTATAGGTAAATTAAGTGGTTTAACGGATCTATCCTTATGGCAAAATCAACTAACAGAACTGCCTGAATCTATAGGTGATTTAAGTCAATTAAACTACCTGATGTTATCAGATAATAAATTAGATAAACTGCCCTTATCAATCAGCAAATTGACTCAATTAGAAACACTGAGTTTGACTGATAACCTTATTAAAGCATTACCTCCTGCATTAAGTAATATGCAGGCTTTTACTGAATTTGAATAAGTAATTTATATGCAGATTAAATGTAATGTTTTCTGTTCTTAGGCCGATACATAAATTATGGAATTATAGGAGAACTCTCATGTCAAAGTTAACTCAAGATCGTATAACTTTTATAGAACTTCTACATGATGTATTTATAAAAAGAACTGGCCATGGTGCATTTGCAACTATTTCTGTTATTGAAGCAATGGAGTTGTTTGATAAATGCGTAGCCTCAGGACAGTCAACTAACAGCTTTGTTAATCAGTATGTTCGCTCAGTTTAGTTTTTAATTGATCATATTGGTGGGTGCTATTCAGCTTTAGGGGAAATTGTCCAATCCAAAGTGCGTGATAACTCGCGAGGGAGGCTTAACTATGCAGGGTTGCGGCATAGTTGATGTGTACGTAGGGCGGCTAGAGCCTATTGGTTCGCAGCGTAGCGAGTCAATTTTTGTGGCATGGAGTCCCAAAACCAATCATGAGGCGCGGCGATGTCGCGCCTGAATCTTAGCTGCACCCTTTGGGGATGGGCTGTTTTCTCGCAATCCATTTACAGCCAAGTCTTCATTGGTTTTTGATCATTCTAAGTGGGAATCAGGGGTTTCTTATTGAATAGGGAATAATGCTTTATCTAGTCCTAATTTGAGCGAGGCTAAAGCATCACTTCCATATTTAAAAAAATACCACGTTACGAGCGAGCAATCATTTCGCCTAGCTGAACTTTTTTTCCAGCTTTAAATTCATCTTCCCATTTGATTTTATCTTTTCCAAATAAAACAATAATGGTTGATCCCATATTAAAACGGCCCATTTCTTCACCTTTTTCAATAACAGGTGCATTTTCTTGATATTGCCATGAACGAACGGAATCAATTGATGGGGGTGTTACAACACCATGCCAAGTCGTTTCAACACTTGAAACAAAAATTGCTCCAACAAGAATTAAAGCCATCGGGCCTAGTTCAGTATCAAACATACAAGCAACACGTTCATTTCTTGCAAACAGACCAGGCACTGAATTAGCGGTTGCACCATTAACACTGAATAATCTACCAGGAATATGAATCATTTCGGTTAAGGTGCCTTTAATAGGCATATGTAAACGATGATAATCTTTAGGGGATAGGTAAATAGTTGTGAATGAACCATTTTCAAAAGGTTTTGCTCTTTCTGCATCACCACCTAATAAATCTATTGCGGTAAAAGATTTGCCTTTGGCTTGAAAAATATCACCTTGTTCAATCAGTCCAGCTTGGCTTACCGCTCCATCAGCTGGGCAGGCAATTGCATTTTCAACAGAGGTTACAGGTCTTACACCTGATTTTAATTCGCGAGTGAAAAAATGATTAAAACTTTCAAAGTTATTAATATCTTGTTCTTTTGCTTCTGACATATTGACGCCATAAATCTTTATGATTTGGCTAATCATTAAATTCTTCCACACTTTAATTTTTGAATGCGTAAATTTTGACATTACGGTAGACAAAAAATGGTGAGGTAAAATATATTGAGGCAGAGTTGTTAATGATTCTTTAAAAGTCATATTGTTTCTTGTGTTGCAAATGGGTAATTTATATCAGGGTTATCTCTGAGGAAGGTATAAAAGAGTCTTTGTTTTTCTTTTATCAAGTGTATTCATCGTTATAGGAAGTTAACTACGAATAACTTATTTTGATACATCTTATCAATAAAGATTAAAAAAATCTCGAAACTGAACTGAATATGGTCAATAATATGCGGCTATTTAACAAATACACAGGATATTTTATCAGTAATGAAACTGGATAAAATTAAACTTTCCGGATTTAAATCCTTTGCTGATCAAACAACCATTACCATTAAAGGTAATTTGACTGCTGTAGTTGGGCCTAATGGTTGTGGCAAATCAAATGTGATTGATGCTGTGCGTTGGGTAATGGGTGAAAGCTCAGCTAAACATTTACGTGGCGGTAATATGGCCGACGTGGTGTTTAATGGCTCATCTGGTAGAAAACCCGTTAGTACAGCTTCAGTAGAATTAATCTTTGATAATAGTGAAGGTAAAGCAGGCGGGGAATATTCAAAATATACCAGTATTTCAATCAGAAGACAGGTCAGTCGTGATGGTCAATCTAAATACGCCTTAAATGGTTCAAAATGTCGACGCAAAGATATTACAGACTTATTTCTGGGGACGGGTTTAGGTGCGCGTAGTTACGCCATTATTGAACAGGGCACAATTTCCAGAATGGTGGAATCTAAACCTGATGAATTACGGGTTCATATTGAAGAAGCTGCAGGTATTTCAAAGTACAAAGAACGCAGGCATGAAACTGAAACACGAATGAGGCATACAAGGGAAAACATTGAGCGCCTTGATGATTTACGTGAAGAAGTTGAAAAGCAATTATCCAATTTGAAAAAACAATCAGAAAAAGCGGAAAAATTCACTGATTTAAAAAAACAAGAACGTCAATATAAGAAAGAGTTATTGGCATTGCGTTGGAACAGCTATCATCAAACCTCTCAGCAATTAGAAAATAACTTACAAGCTATCGCTACTGAACATAACCGCTTATTTGTGTTGTTGCGAGAAACTGATAAGTCTATTGATAGTCAAAGAATTGAGCAAAAAAATCAGCAACAGGGCTTAGATACTGCACAACAAGAATATTATCATGTTGTTGCTGAAGTTAGTCGGTTACAGCAAACCATCAAACATAATGAAACCAGTCATGAAGAAACAGTTATTGAAATTGCGCGTTTAACGCAGCAATCGGACCAAGCTAATAATGAATATGAGCTTGATATGCAACAACTGGAAGATATTAAAGAAACCTTGCTGGAAACGGAAGAAAGTCATGAAATTGCTTTAGATCATGTTGAAGATGCATTATCTAGACAACGTGATAGCCAGCAAACTAAAGCAACATGGCAAGTACAATGGGAAACTTATTTAGCTGAGAGCTCACAATACAAAGAGCAAGCAGAAGTACAAAAAGTTAATCTTAATCATTTAAATAGTCAATCCCAACAATTACAACAACGTTTGGATAAGTTACAAACAGAACACAATGAGTTATCCAGTACTGACTTATTGGCTGAAATTGAAACCTTAGATAGTAGTATCGAGTTAATTGAAACTGATAGAGAAGATTTGCAATTACAGCTTGAAACCATTTATGCGTTGATTATTGAGCAACGTCAGAAAGTTAAAGAGTTCCACAATCAATTACATCAAGACCGTGCTGAGCACCATAAAGTAAATGGAAAAATAACTTCTTTAGAATTGTTGCAACAACATGCTATGGGGAAGGATAAAAAGGAACTATTAAATTGGTTAGAACAAACTGATTTAGTTGAAAACCAAAGGTTAGCAGAGTTTTTAGACGTTGATGATGGTTGGGAAAATGCGGTTGAAACAGTTTTAGGCAATTACCTAGAAGCTATTTGTGTTGATAATACAGATCAGCTGGTTCAAGGTCTTAAGTATTTAACTGAACAATCAGTTATTTTATTTGAAACCCAAAAAACTGAGCAACAAACAACTAGTAAGAAGGCTACTCTATTAGATAAAGTTTCATCACCCTGGAATTTAGCTGGTTTGTTAACAGGTATTTATTGTGCAGATGATTTGGAAACTGCTCAAAAACAAAGTAAAGACTTGCTCGATTATGAGTCTATTATTACCAAAGCAGGCGATTGGGTAGGACCAAATTGGATTAAAATCTCTCGTAATACTGATGGTAAAAGTGGGGTTTTACAGCGTGAAAAGGATTTACGTGATTTAAAACAAAGACAAATTGATCTGCAACAAGCCATAGAGACTAATGAGGACTTTTTAGAAGAGACTGAAGTATCTTTAAAAGATGCTGAAAGTAATAGGGAAAGCCTACAACAAAGAGACAAAATTTTAGGCTCTGAATATTCAGCTAAAAGTGCTCAATTTAGTGCTTATTCTGCCAAGCAAGAACAACAACAGCAACGTCTTAATCAGGTAAGTCTTGATATTGAAGATGTGATAGCTGATACAACAGATATTGCAGAAACTGTTAATGAAATTGAAGAAAAAAAGCTAATTTCAGAAGAAATGCTAGAGCAGTTAGCTGAAACTAAAGATAATCTAGAGCTGCAAAACAAGCAATTACAGACCTTACAATATAATAATGATTTAACGGTTAATGAAGTCCAAAGAAATGTTCATACTCTGCAAGGGAAAATTGAGTCATTAAAAGCATCAGAATCCTTAACAAGTAAACAAATCGAAAGATTACAGATACAAAACCAACAGTCAAAAGAGCGTATTACAGAACTTGAAACTAAATTGAATTCGACGCTTTTACCGCTCGATGATGAAAAGATGCAATTAGAGACCTTTGTTGAAAACAAAGAAGAATTAGAAAATAAGTTACAACAAGAAAGAGCGGCTCAACAACAAACAGAAACATTAATAACTCAATTGGCTGAGCAGCATACTCATGCTCAACGGGCCATGGAAGAACAAAAAGAATCTCTGGATAAAGTTAGATTTGAGCAGCAAGATAGTAATGTAAGGCAACAAACTATTACTGAGCAATTAGCCGAAATTGATGCTGATCCAGAGCAAATATTGCAACAGTTATCTGTAGAAGCTGAAGAGTTAGAGTGGAAACGTAGGTTAGAGGCTTTTAGCAAACAAATAGAGCGCTTAGGTTCAATTAATTTAACTGCAATCGAAGAATATAAATCGCAAGCAGAGCGGATGAATTTTCTAAATGAACAACGTGATGATTTAATGGAAGCGTTGGAAACCTTGGATCATGCAATCAGTAAAATTGATAATGAAAGTAGACGCAGGTTTAAAGAAACATTTGATAAAATTAATAATGGCTTGCAAGTAAAATTTCCAAAACTATTTGGGGGAGGGCAAGCGTATTTAGAGCTAACAGAGGCAGATTTATTAGAAGCTGGGGTTAATATTATTGCTAGACCTCCAGGTAAAAGAAATAGCTCTATCCATTTGCTTTCAGGTGGTGAAAAAGCCTTAACTGCTGTTGCATTAGTATTTTCTATTTTCGATTTAAATCCCGCCCCTTTTTGTTTGCTGGATGAGGTTGATGCACCTTTAGATGATGCAAATGTGGTACGATTTTCTCAAATGGTTGAGGAAATGTCAGAGACAGTACAATTTTTATATATTTCACATAACAAAGTAACAATGGAAATTGCAAAACAATTAGCAGGAGTTACCATGAAAGAACCGGGTGTATCACGTATGGTTTCGGTAGATATTGAAGACGCAGTAGAGATGGCAGAAAGCTAATGGATAAAGATTTATTAAGAATAGTAATAATCGCAATTGGAGCAGTCGTAATTTTCGGCATGGTATTGTGGAGTTTTTTAAAGAATAGAAATAAGCGCCGAGCAATAAACTTTGTAGATAAAGGCAATCCTTTAGAAAATATTGATAAATCATTAATATTAAATACTGATAATGATGATTTCGATATCGTTCCTTTAGGAAATGCTGTTGATAATGACTTTGAACCTGATCCCATTACAATTGCTAGTGAAGTCGATGTTGATTCTGAGCCATTAGTACAGGTACAGACAGAACCAGAAATAAAGCCAGTTGAAACAACAAAGGTTCAACAACCACAGCTTAAGAAAAAAAATCTTCCAAGTATCATTCAGTTTAGTCTTGTCGCCGTTGCTGATGAAGGCTTTAATGGCATTGAATTAGCAGAAAAATTTACTCAAGTAGGCTTTGAGTATGGCAGTATGAAAATTTTTGAGCGTTTAGATGATAAACGTAGAGTTGATTATGCAGCTGCAAGTATGGTCGAACCAGGTACTTTCCCTGAAACCGACCTTGGGTCTTTTAATTCACCAGGTATTGTATTTTTTATTCAGCCGAGTGAATTAGATACCCCACTAGAAACTTTTGATGACTTTGTCCAGACAATTAATTGGTTAGCCAATGAACTGGATGGTGTTATGTTGGATCATAACAGGCAGAATTTAACTAACGAGACTATTCAAGCGTTTAGGAATCAATTGGCTGGTTAGTTGTTAAGCAAGCACCTACAGACTTGTAGATACTCTCCATATCTACACAATTTGCGTAGTATTGATAAATTATCAAAAAATCGTTTGTTTTGTGGGGGGGGCAGAATAAATAATGAAAAACCAAGATCTAATTTAAATATTAGTTAATCGCTATTTTTTAATATGTAAAATAAATTGACAGTTATTAGGGGGTTTTAGGTGAAAAATTTTTTTGTAAAGTCTTGTGTTGCTTGTAATCTATTGATTTATAATGATACTGATTGATATAACCATTATTTTAATAGTGTAAAATTTTATGACAGCTAGGTAATAACTTGAATGGCGGGCTTTAGTCCGTAATCTAAGAATTATTTATAGCATCACTTTGAACCTAAAGGTCGTGACAATTTCAATATGTGAGTCATGAATGGGGACTTGTGACTTGTATCCAGGCTTTAATTTATTATACGAATCCACCAGCTTTAGCTGGTGGTTGTTTAGTTTTTCTCCCCTTAGCAGAACCTAGGTGGGTATGTAGGCGTTTGCTGTGCGGTCAGTCTGTCATCTTATTTGTATGTGATGAGTTGCGGCGTAATGAATTTAGTCCGATCAGCCCCACTCCTAATAGTACAATTGAACTTGGTTCTGGGACTGCTTGTTGCGGGGCGTGTGTTGTGATGTTTTGCATACTCATTGAGTTACCGTTGAGTGTCTCATATTGCCATCTTAGCTTTGTGATGCTTGTGAAGTCCACGAAATTGAAATGGCTAAATTCTATCATCACCAGTGATGACGTTAATATATCGATCTCACTAAAAAAGGATTGTACAGTGCCACTTGTATCATCTATGAACACGTTAAAATGATCACCGCTCGAAAAATCGCCTTGAAAATATAATGAACTATTTAAACCACCTTCAGTGAAATCGACCCCGCTAGCCGTGTTGTATTCGAGCGAAACGAGTGCATGGTGGGGTTGAGTGGTGGGGTTGGCTGTTAATATACCGCCTGAAATAGCAACGATTCTAATAAGCTGATTTGCAGCATTGGACATTCTCAACGTGTAGTGACGTTTATTAGGCTGAGTTACAACAAACAATAAGAGTAAATAAATTACAGATAATAGGGATATCAGCCAAGTATCAAGGGAGAGCCAAACTAACAAATAAGAATCAAAAAAATGAGTTGATACTTGAAAGTTAGCATAACATGACCACAAATTAAACGCAGTGCACCAAGGTAGTACATCATTGTTTTTATCCTTGAGATAAGCTAATAAAAAGTCTTACAACAAGCTGAATAAATGTATATGAATAAACTGTCTATAGGC
>ENA-OSET01001526-OSET01001526.1-sediment-metagenome-genome-assembly--contig:-NODE-1526-length-23951-cov-8.071375_pt1 | contig 23951 bp, 17 predicted proteins | sample MGYA00237882_ERZ534229 | MGnify/ENA primary metagenome ERZ534229 (study PRJEB26408, sample SAMN06266212) | sediment metagenome | isolation source: Hudson Canyon methane seep mesocosm | place... | reverse complement strand
ATTTGAAAACGATCTCGTCAACTTCCTAGTTAGATTTTCTTTCCATATAACGGTTAATGGTTAAACGATTTGCTTTGGCAAATCTTAAACTCTTAACCGTCTATTGATGCCTCTTATACGCAAATAACGCCTGCCAGCATGTGCGCTGCAAGCGTCATTCTGGCTGGCTTTGTTATACAATTTTATAATAAAGCCTTTTTCTCAGTAAATGTGAAACCAGCAGCCTTTTTATAATCAGACCCATAAGGAAAGGTAAATATATAATTCATTGTGTATTCATCGAACTTTACAATTTTCGTTAATTGAATATATCTTTTTCCTTCATGTGTCACGTTATTAAAAGCCCATTGATCTTTCAAATATCCCTTTATTTCACCTAACACAGCATCATCTTTTGTGATAAAGCTTTTGAATTCTTCTTCTGACATATTATCAGTAAGCCCCTTATCAAATAGGCCGTAAGCTATTGAATAGTCCTTGGTGATTATTGAATCTAAAAACATATTCGCACCTTGTAATGCAGCTGCATATTCGATAACACGCTCAGACAATGGCTCACCGATATAGTCTTCCTTTATTGAACCAGATCTGGCGTTCGTATTGAAACTCACTTCACAACCAAGCAGAGCAATTATAAAAACTATCAATGTAATACTTTTAAAGTTCATTATTTAATTCCAAAATAATTAATTATTAATCTACTGAGCAGATTTAACTTCTGTAAATTCAATAGTTAGAGGTTTATAAAATGAATATAACCACAAGCCAAATATTGAGAACAACCAACAAATAACTGACCCGAATACAGTTATCATGAAACCTATTAACGGACCGTATAAAAGAGCAGAAACACCTGTAATTTGCTCACCATTCCAATTCACTGTATCGGCCCCAAATAACCCAGCCAACCCGCATAGCGCTGTTAATGTGAGCGCAGATACGCCTATTCCTATGAAATATATTTTAAAAATAGTTAATTTCGATAGTTTATGTACTTCTAGTTTCATTTAGTTTCCAATATTTGTATAACAGCTTAATCGTGCGCATGCGCGTTTGCACGGAAGCGATATTTCGCGAGTCCATTTCAACTAATTGATTTCACTCGGTAATTTTCAAAGTCCATTTCCAAGCTCCAGAAATACGCGCATGCGCGTTTACCTAAATAACGAGGGTCTCGTTATGTCAGGGTCCATATTGATAATGCACTGATTTTGCACGAGTTTTTTAAATTGTTCCAGTGCAAACAGGCATGGTTACAACTTCTTTCGTGCAAACGCGCATAAAAAAGCATCACACTCCAATATCAGCTGTATATAAACACAGTCTTTTAAGATGCAGTTAAAATACAGACGCTGAATGCGCATAAAGGCTTTTTACGCAGATTCTCTGTCATTTTATGCAACTACTGATGTAACGGCTGATTGGATATACAACTCGATGACAAGTAGCAAGCACTCCACCCCTGATCTGACCTCTAAAGTCATCAATTCAACCTTAGCTGTCGTTTATTCCTTGACCTACTTTCGTTCTAATAAAGTCGGTGAAAAATATAACAATAATTAAGGTGCAATTATGAATAAAAAGCGAAGCATGAAGCTCGCTGGGCTACTATCCGCTGCGATAGTCGGCCTTGCTGGCTTTCCCTCAATCGGTTTAACCCATACCGACGGAGCCTACGCACACCAGTCCAGTGCGGTGGCCTCCAACCCAGATTGGATGAAGTTTGTTGATGGCAATAAACGTATCAGTGAATTATCCATTCCCGGCACCCACGATACGATGTCGATTAAAAGCGGCGTTATCTGGCAAAACCAGACTATGTCGCTGTCGCAACAGCTAGAGTCTGGCTTACGTGTATTTGATATGCGTACCCGCCACATCGATAACAAGTTCCGTATGCATCACGGTATTATTGCGCAAGATACCTATTTTGATGATGTGCTTAAAGATATTGATGCATTCTTAACCGCGCATCCAAACGAAACGGTACTATTTCGTTTGCGCTCTGAGCACACCTCGGAAAATAACAGCCGTAGCTATACCGAAACGCTGGATGCTTACTTAGCGCAAAACGGTTCTAAGCGCTATACCGGTGCGAGTGATAACCCAACGTTAGATGAGGTGCGTGGTAAGTTTGTTATCTTGCAAGAGTTTGGTGGTGCAGATTACGGTATTCCTTATTCTGATTTAGATAAGCAAGATGACTACAGTTTTACCACCAATTGGGATTTATACGATAAGTGGACGTCGGTTAAAAATCACTTAAACAAATCTCGCACCGGCAGCTCAGATACTATCTATATGAATTATCTCAGCGGCGCCGGCGGTTCTTTCCCCTACTTTGTTGCTAGTGGCCATTTAACCAACTCAACCGATTCTAATCGTTTGTCTACGGGTTTCACCACGCCTGGCTGGAACAGCAAATACCCAGACTTCCCGCGCACCAGTTGTTTTATTGGTATCTGTACCATTTCATTTGAAGGCACCAATACCTTAGCCGCCGACCACATGGTGAGTTCTGGTTTCTTAAATGGTGGCGCTCGTGCTGGCATGGTAATGGCCGATTTCCCCGGTAAGCGTTTAATCGAAAATACCATTCGCTTAAATAACGAAGGGCCTTATACCTTCACTGAATTTACTTGGGGCACAGGCACCGATCAAGGTACGCCTCTTTGTAATGGCAGCAGCCCTTGTGTTGAAGGAGATACTTTTGCTTCTGCGCCACCCGCTGCGAAAGATTCGCTGACCGTTGTTTCTTACAATGTTCTGCGTGCTGGCGCTGACCGTGTAAAAAATCAAATTGCTTGGCTGAAAAATAAATTCGGCGAGCAAGGCCCAGATGTTATTTTGCTCAGCGAAACCGTACGCGGTGCTGGCTGCAGTGCTGACGTATCTCGTGAATACGCGAAAGCGTTTAATGCTTATTATGTAAACGGCAATGAAGATGCTGCGAGTTCTTGCCAAACCGGCAACTCGATTATTTCTCGTTACCCTTTAGGTAATGTTCAAAAGGTTCGTTTTAATACTCAACACGGTGATTTAAGTGGCACTAAGCCGACGGATAGTGGCCGCTCTTATGTCGTTGCCGATTTAAAAGTGGGCGATGATATTGTGCATGTATTCTCTACCCATACCGCTTCTCCTTTTGGTATTGCCGGTGATAATGCGCGCAAAGGCCAGCATGCTGAAATTATTGCCCACGCTGAAACCAAGCGCTTCACTAAAATTGTCGGTGGTGATTTGAATGCCATTGGTCATATTTTTGCTGACCCATTGGGCCTTCACGATATTTCGTTGAATCCTATTTATGAGCGTGGTTATAGCGATGCTCACGACAGCTTACCCACTCATAAACGCATTACATCAGAAGCGGGCTTAGCGGATAACGATTGGACGTTATTGCTGGATTTCATCTTTGTTAAAGGCGGTTCGACGTCGGGCGCTGGTGTGTGTGGCAGTGAGTGCCGTGATAAAAATACCTTATCCGATCACGTTCCGGTTTGGGCAACGGTAAGCTACAAGGCCAATGCGGCAACCCCTTCTGAAGCGGATTTATCAACGATGAAAATCGGCGACCAGTATTCATTTAAGTTAAATACAACCGATGGTGATGGTGAACAGTGCCGCATGGAATGGGATGGCAGCCTGGATGATGGCGAGCGCAATGCTAAGTGGGATTGTGCGTCGAATGGCGACCCTATGAGCTTGCAAGTATTAACGGCCCCGACTCAAACCAGCAGCGGCCATTACGAAGTGAAAGCCAAACTGTATACGTTAAATGGCGGCTGTGGTTTGCAGTGGACCGGAGGCGATGAAGACGATGGTGAACGCAATGCCAAGTGGGATTGTGACCCTGCCACCGATGACATGATCATTACCAGCCGTAGCAACCTAGGATCTGGGCGATTAGACAAAGCGATTATTACAACCGCGGCGAATAACTGCGGTTTGCAATGGGATGGTGGTAAATCCGGCAACGAGCGCAACGCAAAATTTGATTGTGACCCTGCTTGGGATACGGTGAATTTTGTTAACGTTAAAAAGATATTCAGTGGTTATGCGCCGTTGAGTAATTCGGGCCACCAAACTGCGATTCAAAGTACGTATGGCTGCGACTCGGGCGATAGCCGTTGTAACGATTATTTGGAATTTGGTGGTAGCGATGCCCGTATTGGTGGCGATTTAACCCTATGGGAAATGTTGCCAGCCGATAATAGCGGCAATGTGTTTTTCTTACGCAACAAATACAACTGCGACAGCGATGCCCGTTGTGATGATTGGTTAACCTATGCAGGTAACGGTACCGATGTGGTGATTGATGCGGCTGACTCCGAAATGGTGCCCTGGGCATTTGAGCCTGTGGCGGGTAAAGCCGACACTTATTACATTCGCACCCGCTGGGGCTGCGAGTCCGGTGATAGCCGTTGTAATTATTACCTGACCTTTTCCGGTAGCGATGTGGTGATTCACCCCACCGATAAAGTCGAATGGAAGTTACCCAAAGACTACCGTGAATTGCGCGTTGAAAATTCGAATAAGTGTTTGGATATTTCCGGCAGCACGGTTGAAGAACGTGATTCGGTCTTTATTTACAGCTGTGCTGGCGTGGACTGGCAGAAGTGGCACTACGATCCTTTCACTGGATTAATTCGTAATAAAGCCAACCCGGCTATGTGCTTAGACCATAGAGGTAAGTTGAGTAATGCCAACGGTGAGTACGTGCATATGTGGACCTGCTATGACTGGAGCACCAATCAAAAGTGGGACTTTGTTGATGGTAAGTTACAGCCACGTGGCAGCCAAGGTCCTGTTTTAGATGCCAATGGCACGGGTAACGATGCGGCAGTCACCTTGTGGGAAACCCATGGCGGAGCCAACCAGAAATGGAGTTGGGGTAATCGTTAAACTTGGGTTAGCGCTCATTTTAACGTTTAGCAATACAAAGCCGCTCGTATGAGCGGCTTTGACCAAGATTAGCCAGTCAATGATATGAATAAAGCGACATGAATAAATCGAAATGATAAAAAAATTGATAATAATGATGGGCATAACCAGTGCCGTTATCAGCTTGCCCTACTTAATCGACGCTGCCGTAGATCACAAAGCGGTTATTCAGTTTGAAACGCTTACCCTGCAGCAAATAATGCAGCCCACTACGGATAAATCGCTCTCGACCCGAAAGCCAATTAACCGCCAAGAATGGAACGATCCCATTGCTGAAGAAATACCCTCTTCTACAACCGCTTCTATTACCGCTTTTATAAATGCTGAAAATAATAAAAGTGGCTTTGATGAAGCACTTCGAGCCGAACATATCGAAAAATTAAAACACCAAATTGACCCCTTAATCGCTGAAATACATCAAAGCTTGCAGAATATGGAGGCGATGAATTTTCCGGAAAAAGAAAGGTATAAGAAAGTCGCTCAACTTAGGATTTTGGAACTAGAAGAACTTAAAGCCGGTATTCTCCAGTAAACCTCTGAGCAGTTGATTAACCGTTAAATCAATTCTAAAATTAAGTCATTGATACCGCCCTTTTCTCGATGTTAGGCACTGCCAATGACGCCCATTAGTACAGTAATCACCCAGATTTTGCTTTTAACCACTGTACTGACCTTTTCGACCTCTCTATTCGCGCTAGAAAAGATCCGCATTGCTGTGGGTGAATGGCCGCCTTACATTTCTGCAGAGCAAAAGCATAATGGTGTGGTCTCACACATAATCACCGATATATTCCGCGATATAGGCATTGAAGCCTCCATTCACTTTCTTCCCTGGTCACGAGCGTATGATGACGCGGCTAAAGGTCGATTTTCAGCAACAGCCGTTTGGATGCATAAACAAGAGAGAGAAGAAGACTTTATTTACAGTGATATTGTACTGACCGAAGAGTTTGTTTTTTTTCATAACAAGTCGCTTCCCTTTCACTGGGATACCGCTAAAGACCTAAAAAAATATAAGTTAGGAGGTGTTAATGCCTCTAGCTACGGACCGATTATTGATAAAGCATTGACGGAAGGCGAACTTGTGATGGGCCGCGTGACGCACCCCATACAAAATTTCAGAATGTTGCTGCATCATCGAATTGATGTCTTTCCGTTTGAAATAAACGTGGGCCGTGCCGTCATGAGAGATCAGCTGACAAGTGAAGAGCAAGGTGAGATTACTTCCCACCCAACTCCTTATCTAAACAACTCAAGCTTTGTGTTGTTCCCAAAGGCCCGGCAAGATAGCCGGGACTTGTCTTTGCGCTTCAATAAACAACTAGAGATTATAAAAGCCAATGGCGAATATGACCTCTACTTCAAGCACCTCCAGCAAGGTGACTATAACTTAGATAAATCACCTCAATAGAAGAAGCACGAGTTACGGCTTAGCTAAATGCCATTCAACCGCATCCGTTGCATGGATTTTACCACTGGTGCCCGAGAAGGTTAGGTAGTGATCACAGCGTGCATCACCAGAGTCGCAGCCATAACGGCTTTGAATGGTGTAGGTATCGTTTTTACCTTCGATCGCGGTCAGCTTCCAAGCCACCTTGTCGCTGCTATCAATATTTACATCGCTACCACCAAAGGTTAACCAGTCAAAACAACGTTGATCACCGGAGTCACAACCGTAAGTATTGCGAATATAAAACTCATCAGTTTTACCGGCCACAGGAATAAAATCCCAAACCGTTTTATCACTACCGATGCGCACATCAGAACCGGAGAATTCTAAGAACTTATTGCAGCGCTCATCACCCGAATCACAACCATAAGTATTATTAATGGTGCGGCTCATTTTGATGCCTGTGGTGCTCACACCATAAAGACGCATGGCATCCCAAGCAGGATCGCAATCAAACTTTGCATTACGTTCGTTATTCTCGGCATCACCACCCGCCCACTGTAGGCCACAGTTGTTATCGGAAGTAATACGCACACTGGAGGTCGTACCGTTAGAATCACTGATTATGGTGACTGGGTCGGCACCACCAGAACAATCCCATTTAGCATTTCGCTCGCCGTCATCCAAGCTACTTGCCCACTCTAAGCCACACAAATACCCTTGGGCTTCTGCTTTGATATAACCTCGGACACTGGCTTTACCCTCTGTCATTTTAGGTGAATCAATAGGGACAAATAACAGTGGGTCGCCTTTGCTGGCACAGTCAAATTTCGCATTACGATCTGCATCACCAGTATTGCCGCCATTCCATTCCAATTCACACGAACCCACTACCGATTTCATAAAGAACTCGTAGGTTTTTCCAGGCAGAATTTTAGCGATGTCGGCAATCCCCTCACGATAATCCACTTGATGCTTTGAGGTTAACCAAATGCCCTCTTCTGCTTGGTCGCGATAATCTAACCAGATATTGGCATGACCGGCACTGGCTTTGGCCACTTTAAGCAGTTCGTTTTGCATGCTATTGGTGGGTACGCCAAAGTGCCATTGAGAGCCCATAGTCTGGCACGCGGATTCCCCTGCTGATGGTGAATTTTCTAAACCGGAGTGAGTCGATACCGCCCATTGCTTGCCATCGGATGTTTTACAGGCGTAATGACCATCGTCTGAACAATTAGAGTCGCGGAATAAACCATCAGGCCCATGGTATGCACAATCATAGGCGGCATCAGAAGCGTTTGGATAATTTTCGGCCCAGCTCCAAATCGATGCTTTCATCCCAGAATCATTAATCACCAGCTTGTCGTAGGCCACCTGGTTAATGCCGCACTTTTGCGCGGTGCGAATTTGCGCATCGGTATATAGACCGTTGTCATCGGCAAAGGTGGTACCAAAGAAGGTTTCTTGCTCAAAGATGCGCTGAATACCATCACAGTTCCAGCTGGCATTCGCTATTGCGCAATCTGCAGCCTGAGACGCCGCAATGGAAGAATAGCCCCAGCCTCCATTATATGCCGAAGCAGACCAAGCGCTGGTAGAGCAATCGCCGTTTAGCAGTAGCATTTGTTTACCGGCTTTTAAGATATCTTCTTCGGTTAAGGTTTTGGCGGCGTCAGCAAAGCGTGTACAGCTTCCTGGCTTGTAGATGAGGTCATCGAGCGGCGCTAAGGCTTCAAGCATTTTATCTTCGTTATCTGCCCAGTAATCTTCGAAGCCCATATACACAACGGCACGAGGATTTTTACGCAGCCAATCATTGACTTCATCCACGGCGTCGGAGAAATAACGCTCTAACGAACTGCAACCACGCTGGCCGCCAAAATGGCACAGTAGCAAGTCATCGCCCACCGGAATATCTTTTGACTGATGCGTCCAATGCACATCCAGCTCTAGCGCACGCACGCCGATATCAAGTTGCTCTGTGATTGATAACGTATGGTTAGGATCGATATACACAGCGCCATACGCTGAGCTATTAAACGCATTGTGCGAACTGCTGTTATAACCTTGGGCGATTGGCGTTGCGTTATCTAATAAATCTTGTTTTTGGTAGGCTTGATACGCCCACGTTTTTTGATGCTCGGCCAAAGCCGAGTAATCATTATCGGCAACTGCGGGGGCGCCGCTGAAGGCATAACTGCCTGATGCCAACGTGCATAACGCCGCGCCGACTAAGCTGGGAATGAATTTTTTATTCATATGGCTCTCTTATTATTGTTATGTTTGTTAAACGTTAAATGAGACTACTTCAACAAACATTACAACAAGAGACATTAGGGAAATAAACGACGAGCAAGACCAGATTGCTACCACATAAGGTCAGGCCTTTTTAAAGCGATTTTATAGCGCTTATTAAAGACTCGCGCGGTATTCTTTGATGGTTTGCCCCGTCCATTTTTTGAATGAACGCGATAAGGCCGAAGGTGCTGAATAGCCGAGATAACAAGCAACTTCGGTTAAGTTAATTTTTGGGTTTTTGAGCATGTCTTTGGCAATTTTTTCTTGCAGCGTTTGGCATAGCTCGGCGTAGCTATAGCCTTCTTTTAATAATCGTCGCTTAGCGGTACTTTCGCTGATATTAAAATGCTTAGCGACCCGAGCCAAGGTTGGGGTTCCGGTATGAGGCAAACGCCGTTTAATGTAGTTTTTTACATCGGCAATAAAGTCATCGTCTTCTAAACTGATCCCGAGCTGATTCATAAAGCTGCCCAGTATATTCGGGTTGCTTTTAAATATTCGGTCTGAGAAATGTTCAACTGCGAACGTGAACTGTGTTTCCGCTTGATTGAATTTAATATCACAATTAAAAAAGTCGTCATATTCCTGCCGACGCCCCATACAATCATGGGCAAACGATAGACTAATAAGACTATGACGGTTGACGTATTTAAAGTCGGTTAAAATATGATACATCTGCAAGTAGCCGGCGATATTCATTTCGACCCAATGCCGAGTAATTTCAGGATCTAATTTTGATCGGAATTTAATAACCACCGTATTCTTATCGAAACTAATTTCGTTACTTACGGTTTTATTGCCAAACGGATTGGTTTTGATAATCAACATCATGGCTTGCTGAATATCTTTGCAGTTTTGAATCACATACCCCATCACCCCTAAGTCGGAGGGGTGCAAGTTACTGCCAATATGAAAGCCTAATAGCGGATCATGGGTAATGGTTTCTGCAATCTTCCAAGCTTTGTAATACGTGCCTATTTCAATAAGGGCATTTTCAGTCCCGATATCCGTTAGCTTTAAACCCGACTTCTGCAGAAAAGACTCCGCTTTCACCGCTCCCGCTTGGGTTAATACTGCATCATAAAGTGCCTTAAAGGCCATGCCGGTGACCTCTCCCTTGATAGAAGCATGATCTTCCTGATGGGGGTGATTAGTATCAGTATGTGTTTGAAGAGTTAATGGCATATGAAGAGCTTGGTTATTCAGTTGTATCTCTACAAATTAGCGCTTCGATATCATTAGTGCATCATCAATAGACGACATTTTAATGGCTGTTGACGACAATTTATATTAACGACGCTCAATCGATTTCAGCATGCTATGAAAGACAGCCGTACCTTGCTTCTTCATCATCTTATCCAGCAAGCGTCCGACTAAGGGAAGTTCGATACGCCCTTCTGAGATCCAAGTAACCTGAGTCGTATTATCCCCTAAATCTTTTAGGTCAATAATGCCCTTCGTATGGTTTATTTTTAACGGTTGTGACTGCTCTATGTGATATTGCATATGCACGGGTCTTTCGAAAGCGGTAATTCGTTCCCATACTTTAAATTTCCCGGTTTCTACGGTTCTAAGCGCCCCCTTTCCATTTAACTCGTCGCTACCCTCATGAATTAATTTGGCCTTGCCTACGGGCGGAAACTGAGCATAACTGGCGTGATTACTGATCGCTTCAAAAACATGATCAATCGGAACTTTTACAATGCGCTCTACTTTAATCTTAAACATAGTGGGTCTTATCTACATATTGTGTTTAGCGGGAAACAGCCAATAGATAGTAATTGATATGCGTAAATATTCGCCAATTCCGAATATTCATACATAACTATCAGAAGAAATAATAACGAGCTATTGGGGATTAAAAAGAAAGGGAGGAACCCCTTGCCGATGGCAAGGGGGAACAACTTATTTGATTAATTTTCCACTAGGATCAAAATTCATGGTGCTGAAAAGTGAAGGGAGTACCCACTCACTGTTTTCAGGCATCACCGCTTCTAAGCGCTCAACAAATTCTTCCTGATCTAATAAACGAAGAACGCGTTGCTCTCCCCCTAGATCGTTGGCAAAAAAGTCTTCCCAGTGGCCTAAGATATAACTATTGGCCTGAGTATTTTTCACAATAGACTCTGGGTAGTCGTCGACTTGATCAAACGATGCAGGGCACAAAATGGCAACATCAAACGCTTTATTATCGCTCATCTGTGGAACCAAGCCTAAAGGCTGCTGACTGGCGGCATCTTGGTAAAAAATACGATGGGCAATACTTTTATCTTCTTCTAAAAAGTCGATAACGTACGCTAAGGTTTGACCTTCTTTCCAACCAAATCCATGCCAAGGAATTTCTTCAAGATCTTCTTCAACTTCGCCAAAGATCAATTTCATCCCCATAATATGAGGTGCGTGATCTGACTTAATGGCCATGATGCGAACTTTTCCGCTCATGCCATAGACCCATTCCCCAGGGTTTTCTGAGTCAGCCATTAAATCGTTCATGGCATGTATACGGCTATTATCAATGGCTGGTTTAATCATTCGGGCAACAGTATCGGAACCATAGATATGTGCTTTTTTTGCATGCTTTTGCATCACATACGGTACATCCAACATATGGTCATAATGACCGTGGCCTACTAGCAACATTTCAACATTAGAGACGTCGGGTAGATATTGGTCGATTTCATCTTCATCGGCCGACAATGGGAAGAAAGGGCCAGAAAACATGAAGTGTGGGTTCGTTAACGAAGGCGCTGTCATTATTTGCGTGCCTTTGTACGAAAGGATATGCCCACCAACACCTAAATATTGAATACTTAAAGTATCTTCAGGTAGTTCTGTTTTTGATGAAATATCTTTATAGGCAGGTAGCACCAATTGACTTGAACAACCCGATAGGGAAATGGCGATACTCGCTGTCAGTAAAGCAAGAGTTTGACGAAAATTCATGACGGAATCTTTAATTATTCTAAGGAGGCTGAATTCTACCCCTAAATGCTTATTTTTTAAGATGAATTTCGGCCAAAAGTACGTGCTAAAGTGCCATATAACAAGAAAGTAATGATTTTTTTAAAGAGATTTTCGAAACTAGTTTAAATAGTGACCTAATTACTAACCTAGACGCTAGCCAAGTGAAATAGAGCTTATAGGCATTCAGCGCTATAAGCTCGGTAGAAAAAGCCTAGTAGAAAAAGCCGCTAGATAGCGGCTAACATATCGCCAATTATTGGCCTAACAAACCACCCTGACTGGTTGTCATAATAAATCCACCAGACTGCCCTGAGCTATAGGTTGCAGCAACTACCGTATAACTGCCTGCGGCTAATGACTTAACAAGCTTGGAATTATAACCCGAGCCACCATCATCATCCGTTGCGATAATAGAACCATTGGCATCCAACAAATACAGGTAAGTATCGATACTGGAGGTCAGGTTAATTTCAACCGCGGCTTCTTTTTCAATGGTTAACTTATAATTCTTGTTATTACCCGCATAAGCATTACGACCACCGGAGTTGGACCAGCTACCATTGACTGAATTTTTGCCAATGTCATTACGTAGCTCGACCATGCTGAATGCATCCCAAGCGGGATCACAATCAAACTTAGCATTACGCTCTACACCGCTTCCACCCGCCCACTGCAAACCGCAGTGATCGTTATCATATCCTGCTGCGCCTACTGAAGTGATAATCACATCGCTTAAGCCACCCTCAGCATGACTGGTCAGATAAAACTCATCTTTACCACCATTGCAATCCCACTTGGCATTACGTTCGCCATTAGAAAGAGTACCATCCCATTCAAGGCCACAATCACCGCCCATTGAATAGAAGTGACCACGAGTCGCCTGATAGCCATTATGATCAACCCAAGGGTTAGCGCTGGGTACAAAAATCAACTCATCGCCTTGAGAAGCACAGTCGAATTTAGCATTACGTTCATTGCCGCTAAGGCCTCCATCCCACTCCATCTTACAAGTAGAAGAGCCAATCTTAGTTGCTAGCTTAAACGTAAAGCGGTCCCCGGCTTTCATTTCATTGATCTTCATCGACGATAAGGCAATACCGTTAGGCTGGAATTTCACCTTAGCCCAAACCGGTACGTGGTCAGACATTACATCGCTATTTTTACAGTAGTCTGTGGTGCATAGAGTCGCATCACTGCTCGTCGCATCTTTGGTGAAGATAAAATCTAAAATCAAACTCCAATCATTTTCGACTAAGCCGGCTTCTGCAGAAATACGCTCATGAGTCCAAAGGTCGCCATGGGCATCGGCATAGCCTTTATCAAAGAAAGGATTCAAAGAGATATCGTGTAAGCTTAACGGATCGGCAAATACATGACCTATGGCATTCAGGTCGCCACCTAGGATCTTAGAATAAGGTTTACCGGCTGCATGCTGAACCATTTCTGCGTGCTGCTTTTGGCGAATAGAATCACCGCCTGCGCCAAAGCTGTGATGGGTATGCGTTGAATAAACATGCACCACGTCACCACCAACGTTGATATCGGCATACACTGCGTTTCGACCTGCTTGCGGATCGTTAGTCCAGCCTTCTGACTGCGAGTTAAAACGAATCATACCAACGTTGCCCATAGGGTAGCGTGAAACGATGGCGTTACCGGTTTGGCAGCTAGAATTCGGGCCATCTTCATTGGCATTCACGTAATAAGCATTAAAAGCCTTGGCGTATTCTCGCGCGGTATCACGGCCTTCACCACAAGCACCACGAACGGTTTCGCTCAATAAAATAATGTCGGGACCCTGTTCTCCGTATTGCCCTTTCAGCCATTGAATTTGATTTTGAATACGCTCGGCCGATGGACGAAGCACGTTATAGCTAACGACACTTAACTCAGACTTGGCTGCAGGAACTTCATCAGAGAATGTATCCCCTTCGATGCAAGGACTTGTACCATTGCACAAGCGAACATTGGCATCAGTGCCAGTTCCCCAAGTGAACTCATTGTAGGTATAACCACTCAGGTCGTTCAGGTTTATAACGTTTTCAATCAACTTTTTACCCGGAAAATCGGCCATCACCATGCCGACAAAATTGGATTGGCCGTTGGCAATGTAATCCGCGGTTAAAGTATTGGTGCCTTCAAATGAAATAGTACAGATGCCGATAAAGCAGGTCGTGCGAGGGAAATCTGGGTAAGAACTATTCCAGCCTGGTGTGGTTAAGCCCGTTGATAAACGCGGGGCTGAAGTACCTGGACTGGAGTGACCACTGGCAACAAAATAAGGAAAAGAACCACCCGCACCGCTTAGGTAGTTCATGTACATAGTATCGCGATTCCCATGCTCAGATTTTTCCATGTGATCTTTAACGGCGATCCACTTATCGTATAAGTCCCAGTTAGTACTTAATGAATAATCATCTTGCTTATCGATAGCGCCGTAAGATAAGCCATACTTCGCCCCACCAAATTCTTGCAGAATAACAAACTTACCGCGAATTTCGTTTAAGGTTGGATTGTTATTGGTTGGAACCCAGCGCTTACTGCCGTTATCGGCTAAATAAGTATCTAAGGTTTGTGTATAGCTAAGTGTATTATTTTCGGACGTATGTTCTGAACGCAGACGAAATAAAACCGTTTCTGTTGGGTTCGCTTCTAAAAAGCTATCAATGTCTTTTAATACATCATCAAAATACGTGTCTTGAGCAATCATGCCATGATGCATACGCAGCTTGTCATCGATATGACGAGTACGCATATCAAATACGCGTAAGCCTGAGTCTAACTGTTCACGTAATGACATGGTCTGGTTCTGCCAGATATCCCCTGAGGCAATGGACATGGTGTCGTGGGTACCCGGTAAGTTAATTTCACTAACCCTAAGGTTGTTGGCTAAGCGAGACATCCACTGAGTATTGTTGGCTACAGCATCAGAACCGTGGCTGTAGGCACCATCGGTATGGGCTAAAGTGAGTTGTGAAAAACCTAGTAGGCCTGCAAGTAGGCTCGCTAGCTTGGTATGACGGTTGAATTTCATATTCATGCCTTTTTATTATTATTTTACTGACTAGCAAAATATCTAAATTAAAGGCACTGGGCATTATCCAAAGGTGACATTCGATGTTCGTATTGCGACAGCTAGTTATATTCACTAGCCTGCACAAAGCAATTTATTGCCATATATGGCAATAAATTAAAGTATGCGCTAACATATAGCCATATATGGCGACCTACAGATCTAAGTATGAGTATACCTATCGAGATAACAATTGGCCAAAAGCTACAAGCATTGCGTAAAAGCAAATACCCTAACGATACTCAAAGTGATTTTGCTGCTCGCATCAAAACATCTAGCAGAACTTACAGCCGCATGGAGGCAGGTGATATCAACGTCTCTTTAAAAAATTACCTTAATGCCGCTGAAATTCTCAACATATCCGAACGCTTTGAAACCCTGTTTGATAGCCCTTTAGCGCAAGCAGGTACTGTTGATGAAGAGATTGTCGAATCAACCTTCTCTGACATATTCAACCGCAATGAGGAGTAATTGATGGAATTATCTAAATACTATTCGTTATGGCAAATGCAACCTAGTGGCGAAGTATGTAACGTGGGTGCTTTATTTATATCTGCAAAAGCCAACAAACAAATTAACCAAGCTATTTTTCAATACAATCCATCACTTGTATCTAAAGAAAATGCCCACCCGTTAGACCCGATCAATGCACCACTTGCATTAGATAAAATCACTTACCCATCTTCTGGCCGAGACTTACCTGGATTCATCGACGATTGTTTACCCGATGATTGGGGCCGTCGCATTATTGCCCACCGACTTAAAAAACGTTTTGTTGATACTTTAACCATACTCGATAATATTTTTGAAGGTGCATCAATCGGTGCAATTAAAATAACCCCTGCCGACATGGGAAAACCAAGTTGGTATGAAGGTATTCAATTTGATCAAGCCAAGCAGATCGCCGACAAAGTTTGGGATGGAGATTTAAGCCAGCTCACTCATAATGAAGCCGAACTTTCGATATTAGTGAACAACGGCAGCCGAGTGGGCGGCGCGCGGCCAAAACTACTCGCCTATGACGAAAATGGTGGTTGGGTAGTTAAATTCAACCGCGAGAAAGACGACTTCAATCATGCAAAGCTTGAGTGGGCCTGTCTTGAAGTATTTCGTCGCTCAGGCTTTAGAACCGCGATGGCTCAACTCGACACAGTCGGTTATCGTGAAGTTCTAAAGGTCGCTCGCTTTGACTTATCACCTCAAGGTGGCCGCTACCATACCATCACCATGAATTCGTTATTGAAAGACCCTAATGACCAAGACGATCCTTTATACGCCCGCTATGAAGACTTAGCCGAAATTCTTCGTAAATACAGCACAAAACCAAAAGAAGACCTTGAACAGCTATTTGGCCAAATGCTGATCAACCGAGCATTACACAATACCGATGATCATTTGCGTAACTTCTCACTTATTCAATACCCTGATGGTTGGCGTTTAAGCCCAGTTTACGATGTAGTACCTGACTATACGTTAAGTTCAGAACATCAACTGGCGGTATTAGGTTCAGCTTACTTACCTACACTAGAATCCACTGAAGCGGTTAAAGCAGGCCAAGCTCTAGGGCTTACTCGACCTAATAGCCTTAAGATTATTGAACGAATCAGAACCGTTATTTCGACCTGGAGTGATATTTTATTAGAAGCAGGACTAACTGAAAGTGAATTAGTTTTTGCTCGCAAGGTTGTGATAGAAAATAATCATGAACCGCCAAACTAACAAATAGTTTTATATCCGCAAGAAATACTAAAGCGCGTTTAACTCCATAAATCCTTTTTTAAGCTCATTCAACATGGTCGATATTTCAAAGCTTGAAAATTCTTCTTCTAGAGATTTAATATCCAATGTACTGAGCTTCAGCAAAGGTTTTTTATCGGCGGTATCTTCTACATTTGATTTTTGCAGAATAGGAATAAAGCCCTGCTTATTGTCTATATTGCTTAGGATTTTATTTAATGTGCCTGAGAAGGCCGAGGTACTTGTCGGCTTGCCAGATTTTTTCTGCAGAAAGGTTAAACCTTCTGTGCCGGATGCAAACAAGTGGATTGACGTATTTCTAACCGCAGTGGCAGGAATACGACTAAAGGTCTTAGTATAATCGTTTGTATTTGGGTGGAATACCACACGATCAACCGAGGTAAATTGGCATTCACCTTCTGAGTAAATTTGCTGTGCACCTGAAGAATAGGTCGGAATATATTTACACAGGGTTTTGATTAATATTTGGCCCGCTCGTTTATTTGAAACGTTGTGCAAGTTCCAGAATAAATCACTTTTAATGTTGTTAAGTTCGAGCTGTGCCATGAATAAGGACCAAATTTTTGCGCTTGTTATGGTATGAATTTATAGTGATAACCGCGATAGATCAAGGCTTAACAGCATTAGTTTACGAAGTTTAACAGTTACCTACGAAAGTGTTTGGGCGGGTGCCCTGTCCAGCGTTTAAAGGCATGGAAAAAGTTAGCGGTATCGGAATAGCCGAGTCTTACGGCAATTTGCTCCATGGTTAAAGCCGTTTCCTCAAGTAATTGAATCGCTAAGGTTTCCCTTACTTCATCCATCAAGGCTCTAAAAGACGTGCCTTCATGACTTAGTTGACGACGTAACGTGCGCAAAGAAACACACAGTTCACTGGCGACGGCCTCCATATCAGAACCCTGATCAATCCTACTTAAGATACAATTTCGCACCTTTAAACCAATACTATTATCACTATGACGTTTTTGTAATAAATCCTGACACTGAGCCAGTAGCATTTTCCGACTTTGTTCATTCGCCGTAGGCAGTGGAATATTTAATAACATACGGTTAAAAGCCACACTATTTTCAGCTTGTGAATAACTCGCTCTAGCGAAATAAATCGCGCTATACAGGTTTTCAGCCCCTTCAGGCCATTGCAAGTTTAACGCTTCTAAAGGCATATTCTGGCCAAAGACTTCTCTATGCATATTCACCATGGCCACTAAGTCTCTCTCCACCACAAAACGGCGAACTTTTTCAGCAATATGATCAGCATCCACCACTAGGTAAGCAATATCCCCCTCTTCTCGCAAGAATATTTTACTAAAGGCAAATGACAGGGGTAAATATCCGACGCCAACCTCCACGGCCCCCCGCACGGTATGACTGGTAGAAATTGCAAAACCAAAGATGCCATAGGTCGTCAGATGATAGTGCAGCCCTATCTCTACCGCTAAGGATGTATCGACTAGCTGAGCCTCTTGCTGATCCACTAGGTTCTCAATCAGCTTGAGTTCCTGCTCTGGGCTAATTTCAGTACTGGCATCCATTAACATGTCAGTGGTGATGCCCGTATCTTTTAGACACAAATCTGAGCTGATGCCTTTCGCTTTCGCGACATTGATCATCAACAGCACACTGGTGGTACTGCGTTTTTGCGTTAGGTGCTGCATGTTTTTGTTCTTTTATGGCCGAAATTCACAATCAATATGTCCTACCCTACCATTTCGCTTAATTAGAAAATACACAACAATAACCCTCTACTCATAACAAGATTCGAGAATCAGCTTGCAGACACTCATAAAAGACATTGCCATTATTGGTACCGGTTTTGGCGGTTTAGGGATGGCGATCAAGTTAAAACAAGCCGGTCATGACGATTTTGTTATCCTAGAAAAAGGCGCTAGTTCAGGGGGATGTTGGCGTGAGAACAGCTATCCAGGCGCAGCTTGTGACGTTCCTTCGCTATTATATTCTTTTTCTTTTGAGCCAAAAACAGACTGGAGTCGAGCATTTGCTCCTCAGCCAGAAATTGAGGCTTACCTGCAACATTGTGAAAATAAATACCAGCTAAGCAACAAGATTCAATTTAATAGCGAAGTCGTTAATGCTGTTTTTGATGCGGAAGCAGGCCGTTGGTTATTAACCACAGTCACTGGCCAACAGATCAGTGCGCGTATATTTATCTCAGCCTGTGGCCAGCTTAGCCAGCCCGCAATTCCTCAGCTAAAAGGCATCGAGAACTTTAACGGTAAGGTGATGCACTCTGCTCGCTGGGATCACGAATATAACTTGAAGGGTAAAAAAGTAGCGGTAATCGGTACGGGCGCAAGTGCCATTCAGTTTGTACCCGAAATTGCTCATGAGGTTGAATCGCTTCATGTAATGCAACGCAGTGCGCCTTATATTTTGCCCAAACCTGATCGCGCTTATTCAGACAAAGAAAAACAACGATTTAAATCGTCCCCCCTCTGGCAAAAACTTTGCCGTCTTGGGGTTTACCTGACTCATGAAAGCCGAGCGTTGGGCTTTACCCAATTCCAGCAGTTAATGCGTGCGAGCCAAGCGAAGTGCGCTCAGCATATGAGAAAGACAATTAAAGATCCTGATTTACGCAAAAAATTCACCCCAGATTATAATATTGGCTGTAAACGTGTGCTGATTTCTAATAACTACTACCCAGCATTTACCCAAGCCAATGTTTCCTTAGAAACTGAATCCATCGAAACCATCGAAGGCAACGGGATTAAATTAAAAAATGGCCGTGAGATTGAAGTCGACACACTTATCTATGGCACAGGATTTAAAGCGACTGAATTTTTAACACCAATGGAAGTCACAGGCTTGCGGGGGAAAACTCTCAACCAAGAATGGCACAAGGGCGCCGAAGCTTATTTAGGTATTACCGTTAAAGATTTCCCTAACTTCTTCATGCTATACGGCCCTAATACCAATCTAGGTCACAGTTCTATTGTTTACATGTTAGAAAGCCAGATTCATTATATTTTGAAAGCTGTAGAAACACTGAAAGCAGACAACTTAAAATATCTTAATGTTAAAGCCCAACCACAAATTGAATTTAATCAGCATGTACAAGATAAATTAAAAAATACCGTTTGGGAAAATAACTGTATTAGCTGGTATAAAAATTCAGAGGGTAAAAACACAGTTAACTGGCCAGACTTTACGTTTAAATATCGTAGTCAGACCCGCCAAATAGATTTAAACGATTACCACCTAGTTCCTTCAAAATAAGAAAAATAAAATGAATAACCCCGATACCAACTCAAAACTAGTACATCACCCATACAACTTTTATCGCTGCCAATTCCCTGATGCTCCACTGCGACCAGCGCCAAACATCAGTGCCAGTTACAACCCAACTTATACGGGTTATCGTGAAATGTTGTTTGCCAGTACCGATTATAAAATTAAACGCTCGGCAGAAGAATTTCAGCCTTATGAAGGGCTGCTCGGTCGCTGGGCAGATGCCGAATGGGAAGGTGATTATACCGGTGATACATTAGCCAGCTGGATGAAATCAACCCCAAATAATGAAGGTCGAGCACTCTTTAATCAGGCACTTGAACATGGCATAGATTCCATTGATAACGCCCCACCGATAATGAAAGAATTCTTTCAACAAGTGGATGCAACGCCACGCTTGTTTGATATGGAAAAAGTACAAAAAGGAGCAGACGTACTCGCCGACTTGTCGCCCATCATGCATTATCTCGCCAATACCAGCCTAATGTGGACATCAACCACCCTAGGACCAGTTTCACGCATGGTCGGGGCCACCGGACGCTTCTTAGATGTGGCCAACTCCCTTAGTCGCTTTGTTGAAACCAGCTCTTATGTTGTTGGTGATGTGTCTTCTGCGGATGTTTTTCAACGTCATAGTCACAGTTTAAAAACGGGGGTTAATGTACGCTTAATGCATTCCCTTATTCGTAATCAGGTGGTCAAATCTAATGATGTCGATATCGTCGATTTTGAAAACCGTGGCCACCCCATTTCAATGAGAATTGGCGCCAACGGCGGCATGATGTTCTCATTATATTGTGTTTGGTTTAGTGCGTCTTTGGGGCGAAAGTATCGCAGTGAAGATTATGAAAACTGCGCCGAACTGGCCCGCTGCATCGCTTACATAAATGGCATTGATTATGACTGGTTGCCGAAAAACTATGATGAATGCTGCCTCTATATCGATCATTCACTTGCCATGTGCGAAGGACAAACGGTTTATACCGAAGGCCTTAACAAGGCATTTTATAGCGGTATCCCAGAACTCCTTGCAGAGCGTCAATCATCTAAACTTCTATCAAATCTCATGGCAATGACGACTCCGATCTCCCAAGATTTTTTACTAGGCATTAACCAATGGAGTTACGGTGAAGAGATATTTGAAGGTATGCCCGGCATGCCTAAGCGTGCATCTTGGCCGAAATATGTATTTATGCTGGTGAAATTCATTCGCCCAAAAGTTTTAGCCTTAGATGAAATGATTCCTGGGTATGAAAGCCGGATCATCAAGCGACGAATTAAACACAGAGAATTCACCAACAAGAAATTTGTTTCATTGGTCGCAAGACTCATGAAGCGCTCGGATAGTGACGAAGTTAAAATGACTTACGATTCACACGATCACTCCAGTGAGGAAGATCTGAAGTCTGCCAGAAATTAATTCCAACAAATAGAAAAGCCGTGCAATGCGCGGCTTTGATTTATCTACTGCAACTTATTGATTACCCCAACTGAATACTTGAGCTGAATTTCCTGTGGCATCCCACAACCATAAATCCTGGCCATTATTGGGTGTGCCGTTTTTGACATCCAAAGCTAAGTTATGGTTTTTACGGGGACGGATACTATCGCCAACAATATCCCACTTCAGGTTGATGTGATCTTCACAGCCCCACATTTTCACACTGGTGCCCGCGCTATTACCGTTAGTGCTGTCTAAGCACATATGAGGGTTGGCTTTATTACGGATATAACCCGTGCTTTCTTCATACAGCCACTTCTGCCAAGTCGCCGGATTCCAGCAAGCATGCACAAATACATTATTACCATTAGCAGCAGAAGAACTGGTATCCATACAAACACCCATGACCTTCAGTTCTTTATAAACTGGAGGAACGATAATGTGTTGAACCTTATCAATCACAGCCTTAGGCCCACCCATCCAGTTAACTTTAGTACGATCCAATACTCGAGAACTGTTGGTTGAATTAACATCGAAGTTATTTGGGCTTAGGGCCTTATTAACTTCAATGCCAACTTGAGAGGTGGTTAGATAAATTGTGGCATCGTATTCACCGCCTGAGCCGGAATCACTCCATTCCCATAAAGAGCTACCCGTTAGCAATAAGTCATCGCGTACGCAGCGCAATAAATCGGTGCTCGGTTGCGCACGACTATCGACAGGAATAGCAATATCACCAAGACAGGTATAACCCACAGGGGCGATTGGGCTCCAAAGGGTCACGTCGTTATCACCACCGGTTTTCCAATCATTCCAGCGCCAATCATAACCCAGTGGTTTGGCCAGCATGCCGCTGCCATCATCAAAGGCAACAATAGAACTACCTGGTAGGCGTGAGTAGGTATACGCATAGCGACCATCCGTCGCCAAACCTGCGGTATCACCTAAGCTATACCAGCCGGTCGGTAGATCTTTAACACGCCAGATTGAAATATTGTTATCTCCACCCGTACCTGCGTCAGAGTAGATCCAGTTATATATATTCCAAGAAGCGACTTTTAAACCTGTTTGCGCAGTTTCGTTGCTTAGATAATTTTTATCAGCACCGGTTAACCAATAACCTTCTGTTTCAATATCCGAATAATTCAACCAATAAGCCGTTTTATTGGCCGCAACTTTTGCAATCTCTGCGGCTTTATTTTGCTTGGCCGTACGGGGCACATCGAAATGGAACGCGGCGCCAAACTCGGTTTGGCAACTCGCCTCACCCACCGACCATGTGCCTGAACCTTGAGTTATCTTCCAGCTTCCCGCAGCGTCGCTACAGGCGAAAGGCAAAACAGTAGTGCACTGCGCATCATTGAAACGACCATTTGTACTCAGCGCACAATCTTCATTGCCCGAATTATTGGGTTCATTAACAGCCCAACTCCAGACAGCTTCTGCGGTACGTGGATCATTATTTTTTAACCAATCAAAGCCAAAGACCGTTCCACCACAGGCCATTAAAGGTTTGATCATGTCGGTAGGTACAAACTTGTCAGAAGTAAAATCACCTTCTGCGGCAGAGTCATAAAATAAAGCATAACGGCTTTCTGCATGATCACTGCAATTCAATAATGACGTCCGATTATTTGCGGTATCACCTCCATCTTTTTCGGGATTGGCTGTACCAAACACCCAGCCTCGACCAATCGCATTCCCAGAAGCACCACTGTACCCTTGGAAAATTATTTGCTTACCTTTGGCCAGCATGTCGGCGGCACTGAGATCTGACGGAAAACTAATACGACCTTCGCTATCGGAAGCGCGCTCTGGGCGATAAACAATATCGCCAATGGTGCGTTGAATGGCTTCAGCAAAATAATGATATGAATCATCATCCATCTGATCTTCAAGTTTAATAATCACAACTTGATCACGGTTATTTTTAGCCCAGTCGCCGATTTCTCTTAGCGCCGTATCGGTGTACATATAATCCGTCGTTAAACTCATGCCACAGCGTCCGCCGTTATGACACAGTATGGTGGATACATATTCAAGGGAAGTCGTTCGCCATAAATCCAACTCTAAAAAGCGTGCGCCTTCATTGAGCTGTTCCGTAATGCTGATATTTTGGTTTTCATACAGCTTCATATTATAAGCATTCGAGCTGTACGAGTTATGCGTGCCGATAACATTACTCTGGGCTAACGGTGTATGTTTCTGCAGAGCATATTGGCGATTAAGTGCGTCCTGACTCCAACTGGAAAGAGCACTAGCACTCAATGTCGCTAGGCCGACTAAACCGCTGGTTAATAGGAGTTTTTTTCTAATATTGATCATTATTTGTTGCCCCAACTAAATACTTGAGCTGCATTCCCTGTGGCATCCCATAACCATAAATCTTGGCCATTATTGGGTGTCCCATTTTTCACGTCCAAAGCCAAGCTATGATTTTTCCGTGGACGAATGCTGTTGCCAACAAAGTCCCATTTCAAATTAATGTGATCTTCACAGCCCCACATTTTCACACTGGTGCCCGCGCTATTACCGTTAGTGCTATCTAAGCACATATGAGGGTTGGCTTTATTACGGATATAACCCGTTGATTCTTCATAAATCCATTTCTGCCAAGTGGCAGGGTTCCAGCAAGAATGAACAAATACATTATTACCATTGGCTGCGGAAGAACTGGTATCCATGCAAACACCCATCACATTCAGTTCACGATACGCTGGCGCAGAAACCTGCTCGGTTTTATGACGAGTAATCAGTTTGAATGTTTCCGCTGCAGGTTTTGAATGACTGCGATTAGCGCGCATAGAACCCGCATTTAACGTAGAGCCATTACC
>ENA-OSET01001525-OSET01001525.1-sediment-metagenome-genome-assembly--contig:-NODE-1525-length-23960-cov-12.332663_pt1 | contig 23960 bp, 23 predicted proteins | sample MGYA00237882_ERZ534229 | MGnify/ENA primary metagenome ERZ534229 (study PRJEB26408, sample SAMN06266212) | sediment metagenome | isolation source: Hudson Canyon methane seep mesocosm | place... | reverse complement strand
GCACAATGAGCCAGAACAAACATTATGTACTTGCTATCGATAATGGTACTCAAAGTGTCCGCGCTCAGGTTTTTGATCTAGATGGTCAGTTGGTAGCAAAGAGTAAGGTTGATATTGATCCTTATTTTTCTAAAGAGCCAGGCTGGGCCGAACAGGAGCCTGAATACTATTGGGAAATGTTATGTAAGGCCTGCCAGGAATTATGGCAGAAAATAGGTTTTCCCAAATCACAGATTAAAGCCGTTGCTGTTACGACACTTCGTGCAACTATGGTTAACGTAGATAAGGATGGAAACTCTTTGCGCCCTGCCTTTGTCTGGTTAGACCAACGAAAGCAAGAAAAGCTAGATGCAATGAGCCCAGTCTGGGAAATTTTATTTGGACTTGCTCGCGAAAAGGATGCTGTAAAATATTTTCGTACCCAAGCAGAAGCCAATTGGATTAAACACCAACAGCCCGAAATTTGGGACAAAACCTATAAATACCTATTACTGTCGGGCTACCACACCTTCAAACTAACAGGTAAGTTTGTAGATTCTGTATCTAGCCAGGTAGGCTACCTTCCCTTTGATTTTAAACGCCAAGACTGGTGCGGTAAGCGAGACTGGAAATGGCAGGCCCTCCCCGTCAGTCCTGAAATGCTACCGGAACTCATTCCTTGTGGTTCTGAACTTGGAAAAATAACCGAGAAAGCTGCAAAAGAAACAGGGATTCCTGCTGGGCTCCCCCTAATTTCTGCAGGAGCAGATAAAGCATGCGAAGTATTAGGGTCTGGTTGTTTAAGCCCAGAAACTGGTAGTCTCAGTTATGGTACAACGGCTACCTACAACACCACTAGCTATAAATATATGGAAGCTATTCGCCATATACCGCCCTATCCAGCTGCCATACCTGATGCCTATAACACAGAGATGATTGTGCAGCGCGGATATTGGATGGTGAGTTGGTTTAAGCGTGAATTTGGTTTACGCGAACAACAACTGGCTGCTGAACAAGGTATAGAACCTGAAGCGCTGTTTGACGACCTACTAAAGCAAGTTCCCCCTGGCTCTATGGGCTTAATACTACAACCCTATTGGAACCCAGGCATACGCACTCCCGGCCCAGAGGCCAAAGGGGCTATGATTGGTTTTGGTGATGTGCACACTCGCGCCCATATCTACCGTGCGATTATTGAAGGTCTAGCTTATGCTCTTCGTGAAGGTAAGGAGCTATCTGAGAAAAAATCCGGTGTTAAAATAACAAAATTAATGGTTTCAGGTGGAGGTTCACAAAGTGATGAAGCGATGCAAATTACCGCAGATATTTTCGGTATTACAGCTGAACGCCCACATACATTTGAAACTTCAGGCTTAGGAGCCGCCATTAATGCTGCGGTCGGTGTAGGTTTATACTCAAACTATAAAGAAGCACTTTCACATATGACGCATGAAGGTGATAAGTTTATGCCCATAGAAGAAAACAAGCGTATCTACGATAAGCTCTACCATGAGGTTTATCAAAAGATGTATGGGAATCTAAGCCCTTTATACAAATCAATACGCAAGATCACGGGTTATCCAAAATAATTACCTTCAATAGGAGTTACTATGCCATCAATTATAATCACAGGTGCGGCTTCTGGTATTGGCCGTGCAACAGCAGAGCTATTTTATTCTAAAGGCTGGACTGTCGGGCTAGCTGATATGGATGCTGCAGGATTAGAACAATTACAAGCTTCTATGAATAAACAACGCAGCTGTGTCTTATCAATGGATGTAACAGATGCTGGCTCAGTGAAAAATGCTTTTGAGCAGTTTAAATATTTTCAGGGTGAGTCACTTAATGTGCTTTTTAATTGTGCGGGGATCCTCCGAATGGGAACCAATGAATCCATTGCACTGGAAGATCAGCATCAGATATTTAAAGTAAATGTTGGTGGCGTTTTAAACTGCATACACTACGCAACGCCCTTATTAAAAAATACCCGTAATGCGCAAATTATTTCTATGAGCTCGGCCTCAGCTGTGTACGGAACACCTCAGTTAGCTGTCTATTCCGCTAGCAAACATGCTGTACGCGCGCTTACTGAGTCACTAAATATTGAACTAGAGCATCAAGGAATTATGGTATCTGACATTATGGTGCCCTTCGTAAATACCTCGATGGTTCAACAGGCAAAATACAAAGCAACTAGCGTGAAGAAGCTGGGGGTTCATGTAACACCTGAAACCGTGGCAAAGACTGTCTGGAAAGCAGCTCATAATAAGCGTATTCATTGGCAAGTGAGTGCTCCCATGTATCTATTAAGCACATTAAACTGGGCTCTGCCGTTTAGTCGAAAAAAACTGATTAAGCTTTTGACTGAATAATAGAATCTGGATATTTTACTATCTGCACTACTTAACAAGGGCAGCAATTTCTCTAAAATACTTTGCTTCCGCATTTTGAAGCAATTCAAACAGTATCATTTCAACAGAGGAAATCGAAGCACCTAGCTGAGCCATGCGCTCTATACCAATTTGGCAGTTTTCTATGGTACGAGAGGAAACAGCTTCACTAATAACAGTCACATCATAGCCTTCTTCCAAAAGCTGGGCTGCACTTTGATAAACGCAAATGTGAGCTTCTATTCCCACCAATACAACTTTATTTCTACCTGTTTGTTCTAATGCTTTCTTGAATTTATCACTTCCCATACAGCCAAAAGAAGTTTTAGGGATTGGGCTTATTTTAGATAATAGATTAGCTACTTCAGGAATTGTTGTGCCCAGTTTATCAGGCACCTGTTCTAGCCAAATTATAGGGACATCTAGTAAGTTGAACCCTTTTATAACTTTCTCTAAACTGCCAAATAAACTTACCTTATCTGCCATAAGTTGAGCTAGCTTGCCCTGAATATCGACAACTACCAATACCGCTTGATCTTTATTTAGCATGATCTAATTCTCTGTTATTAGTGGAGTAGAATATAACTCAGGCTATCTTACTAACTCCCCAATAATTAAATCCGGCAAACTTTGGGGTAGATGGTAAATACTGGGTTTCAATTTTTTTTATCTTAAACCCAGATTCTGTCAGCAAACTAGGTATTGGACGATTTAAATTACAGCCTCCAGCAAGTTTTTTCCAAATTGGATTTAACCGCTCTTGCCACCTTCGAATATTTTTATCTGGTGCTTCGCCATGCTCGCAAAATAAGAGCATACCCTGTGGTTTTAACACTCTACGCATCTCTTCAAGCGCCTGTTGCCAGTTTGGAATAGTGCATAAGGTGTAAGTCAGTACAATGGTATCTGCACTATTTGTATCTAGCGGTATTTCTTCACTGGGTAAATCAATCCACTGAATATCAAATGGGGCTTTACCCAGGTTTTTAAGGGCCTTTCGCCTCATACCTTCAGATGGCTCAAGCCCCCAAACCATATCGACTTTTTTGGGGTCATAAAAAGGAATATTAATACCCGACCCCATACCAACTTCAAGAACTCTACCTTCAGCGAGTGGGACAACCTTCTCTCGTTGTTTAAGAATGGGTTTGCTGCCACAAGTGGTATGTATCACGGTTGGCAGTATATACTCCTCATACAAGCTCATTTATTCATCCGTTTATCACTGAGCCAAAAACTCACCTGCTTTGTCTTTAAATGCTTGTGTTTCTCTTATTTCTGCGCCTTTCTGCCATATTTTCTCAGCAAGCGCTTTGTTGGAATTTATAAACTGCTTGGAAAACATCAAATAGTACGGTTTATCAACTAGAGGTGTTTCTATTTTTTTAAGTGCAGAGGCATATTCAGCATTTTTTAGAATAATATTATCACCATTCAAAGTAAGTGCCGCTACTGCATCAACTCTCCCCGAAACTAACTTACGAAAGTTGTTGTTAGTGTTTGTAGCCGCCGCATCAATTTTATAACCTGCCTTAGCCAAGTCATCACCAATTGAATAACCACTAGGGGCTGCAATTTTTCCATTAAGACCTTCAATTGTCATTTTACCGGTGACATTAATAGTGGAGTCTTTAGGAACATAGAGGGAATAACTAGATGAATGTAATCTCAATTCAGAATCAACACTGCCCCCATTATGAGTGCCTGGGTAAAAACCATGCTGAAGTCTTATTTCTTTATAGCTGGCAGTAAAGCAGCCTTCGGTTTCACCTGTTTCAATATTATTTAAACAACGCTTCCAAGGTGCTTGAACATATTTGAAGCTCACTTCTGGCAGGGCTTCATCCATCATTTTTAATAAAATTAAATCGACTCCAGACCCATTTTTCATATTCCAGGGAAATGAATCCACATTTTCGTAAGTTAGCGTAATAGTCTCTTCAGCAAATGATACTAAAGGCAACAATATAAGCGAAAAGCAAATATTTCTAAAAAATGTCATAGCCCACCTCATTATTTCAAATTGATCCTATCGAAATGAGTATAGTCTACTTCTAATTTAATACCTTAACGCCATGATGCTTGTCGTCAGTCAAAACTTCGAAAGCCGCCCGATGTTTTGTTTGAAATACTTTCACTGGCTGCCCTTTTTCACTAATTACTAACTCACAACTAGCAATTTTACTGTTGAGACAGGTGTGCGTTCCACCTGGAGGATTTTTATAGGTAAGGCCGATAAATTGATCAGTGGGACCTGAAATTTTGACCTGTAATCTAGTATCACCATTTTGTGTTTCGAACTGCCAAGTAAAATATTCTCGATTGTAATCATAAGCTCCATTAGCCTTAATTGCCTGGCCAACTGAATTAAACTTATATTCCTTCCCTTCAATTCTGACCACAGCTAGTGTCATCCAGGGAGACCAAATGGGGCCTAGTTTAATCCGCGCAGTAGAGCACTCTAAGAATACATTGCTGTCATTATCAAAACCTGCAACCTGGCCCCAAGCATATTCATCCGTGTGTTTGCTTCCCCAATTATGGTTTTCACTCCCCTGCCATGAATTTATATCCCATATTTCATCATCAACATTAAGCGTACCCTTAAACTTAACATTAGGTGCAGTTACCAAGGATTTAGCTTTTGGCAGCTGTGTGTAATACAGGCGCTCAGGGAAAAATAATAATGGTTTCTCATCACCTGAGTATTTCAGGTCCCACTTAATTGTATGGCCATTGAGAGAACTGCAGCCAGATAACATTCCTTTTTCAAGTATATTATTACCAAGTCTAAGGCACATTTTTTCACTCGAAATTGTACAGTCTTCAAAGGATATGTTTTCTTGAACGGCAACAACTTTGTTCTTTTCACCATCAAAAAACATTGCCCAAATTTCCCCTATAGCACGGTCTGAATGCCCTTTAGGCGAAAAAAGTGTATAACGAATCCATAGTGCCAGAGCTCGTTTAGGGTGGTTTGCTCTAAGAAAATAACTTTCGTAGTGCCCTTTTTTTGTACCTGGAGAGAATTGGCACCCGGCAAGGGTATTGGAGGAATTATTCTTCACTTTTGTTATTTCTAATATGCTCATATTTTATCCAAAGTTGTAATCTTGCTCGTTAAGCCTCTTTATTCACAACATTGCACAGGAAATGTTATTTATAAAAGACATACCAACTTTAAATAGTTTAAAAAACAATGTATTGACAGTTTTGACAAATAACATAGTCATTGAAGTTAAAAACGCTTGAGCTAGTCATACAGTTTAAGCCTCAATTACGCCCTCTGGACGATTACATTACGCCCCTATCCCTCGTAACATAAATTCATCGGTTGAGCAGATAGAAACGAAGTAAGCCTTCAGGCCGTTTACTTCGTTTTTAACTAGGCTTTCCAATAAGGGCCTCCCTACAATATTAGCCCTATCGTATAGCGGTAACATGATTCGGTTCGGCTTCATGTTACCGCTTTTTTTTGCTTTGAAATTTGAACAAGTTATAAGACTAAATAATTAATATAATTCCAGCACCTGAATTTCGGTTATTCCTTCAGAGTATTGCTCATTGTCTTCAAACTCTACTTCAAGCTCTCGATAACTTAATATGTCACCTTCAGCTATAGGGTAACCATTAAGCGCATCCCAAGCATTTTTTCTAACTATAAAATTTTCTTCACTTTCACTAATCAAATCAATTAATGCCTGCTTAGACTTTTCTGTCTTAAGCTTTGTAATCCCTAAAGCAAAAGCGGCTTGTGCCCGCACATTTGAACTAGGATCTTGAGTTTTATTTATTACCGCTTGTAATTCGTCATCAGAAACTGCCCACTCAGCAAGTACAATACTAGATTGAGCGCGTATTTTTTCATCAAGAGAATGAGTTAAGATCGTTAAAATATCAATAATTTCTCTATGCTGATTGTCAGTAACGATGGCAGGAGTCAATGCGTATAAGGCAATACCAATTATTTCCGGATCTTGCTCTGTTATCAGTATTTGAACAATAAATTCTCTGGTGACGGGGCTCTTAGAATGCATTCTGCTTAGTAGCTTAAACCCGGCAATTCGTTGTTCTTCTGAGTTAGCTGGACTGATCAATTGCTGGGCCGCAACTTCCACTCTTGGGTCATTAATTGAGCTAAGGGCATCTATTAATAACTCACCGGTTGAAGTGCCCGCATAGTGAGTCAACTCGTTTAAAGCTTCATCCAGAGATACTTGATTATCATGTAATAAGGCATCAAGTTTTTGGAGTATTAAAGCCGTTAAATACCGATCATCTTCATTGGCATGTTTTTGCATAGAATGAAGTAAATTTAACAGCTCGAGTGATCCTTTATTTTCAAGGCTAACTATAGAACCCGTAGTGTTTTTAGGTTGTAAATGAAGGTCATGAATATCACTTATTAATGATGTTACTTTTGCCTTTTCAATATCAATCTGTCTATATAGATCAACTATTGCTTTATCTTTCTGTAAAGCTAAATCGAGTTGACCTGAAACATCGATACTAGCCAGTGGAGAAAGTGATTGATTAACAAAATAGCCGATAGTTCCACCAATAACTAAGCATGATATGACTGTTTTAGTTATTTTCATTTAGCCTCCCTATAAATATCGTCATTCCTGTCAATTATAGGGGCATTATAAGTTTCTTCTGCTAGAGGTTTATTCGACTAGTAGCGCTTCTGTAATAAAATTTATACTTTTCAGACCACGAGAGTTTCAATACCCGTGCCCTGAAAGTAAATCGCATTTAACAATTATTCAACAACCTCACCTTTAATAATTTTCTCTTGCCTAAAATGTCTAAGATTAATCGGTGGAGCTACATAACAAATAGCTTTAAATAAACTACCTAACGCAGAAAGCAAATGCTCTTCTGTTTTTTTAAGTTCACTTTCAACTTCATTAAGTCGTTGCTCATCCGTCATCAACGAAGCTTTTTGAGCTACTTCGTTTTCCGCTTGCAACAAAGTATTTTGTATTCGCTGAATAGCTTGCTCTTGAGCCTCACGAATTTCTTTAATGTTCGGGTTTAAAAGCGAATTTAAGGTGTTAGTAAATATTTTAGGAGTCATAGTGCTGCCTTCAGTATCCATACTGTATGAGTTAATAATTAAATCTACCCTGCTCTAAGCGCTAATATCGCCTTAAGATCAAACTCTTCACGATATAAGGTAAAATCTCGCTCTTTTGATTCCATAGCCATAATTGACATGCGGTCTGCTAATTCATTGCCTTCGACGCCTACGTGGCCATTAACATGTAAAACCTTAACTTTGGCTTTTATTGATTGGTGTAGAGCGAACATTTCTTTAATTAACTCTAAATTCTTTATTTCACCACCTTGCTTTTTCCATCCTTTTTTCTCCCAACCAACTGCCCATTGGGTAACACACTGAATGGAATATTTCGAATCACAAAAAATAGCTACCGACTTTTCTTTTTTGATTTCATCTTTGGCCATTATCAAAGCTTGATGCAATGCATTCAGCTCAGCCGTATTGTTAGTGCCTTTAGGGTTGTAAAGACCATACCAAAGTTCATCTACTTTATCGTTTCGGTATACCGCCACACCTGAACCTGCTTCACCGGGATTAGGTTCACAACCGCCATCCGTGAATATTTTTGTATCTAAATCCATTACAGCGATTTCTGAAGCGGTATAGGTTTTAACGGTCTGACGTGTGGATTTCTTTTTTACCGACGAAGTAGTCACACTATGACCTGAAAAAGCAGATTCGGCTTCCCCTAGTGTTTTAAATGATTTATATCTCGCACCTGCAAATTTCTCGATTTGCTTTTTGCAGGTACTCCAATCGGTGAATATACCCGTTTCTCTGCCTTGCCATACTACGTAGAACTTTTTAGCCACTTTTGTACCTTTATATTAAATAAAAAGCCGGTTACCGCACAGAGGTATCCGGCTAATAGCCTGTCACTTACTTTAGCTTGCTCAAAAGCCCTTTAACAGTCCCGGCTAAATCAGCTGGATAAATTACTGTTTTTGCATTATCTGAGTTAGAAAGCGTTTTAATAGAATCAATATATTTCTCACCTAATAAATACATTACAGGCAATTCATCATCTTTAATGGCACTAGTCACCACCTCAATTGAACGACCAGATGCTTTTGCTAAAACAATTTGAGCTTCAGCATCTTTTCTGGAAGCTTCTAAACGGCCTTCAGCTTCCAGAATAGTGGCTTGTTTTTCACCTTCAGCCCGTGTAACTGCAGCTCTACGCTCCCGCTCTGCCGCAGCTTGCTCTTCCATAGAAGATTGCATGGTTTGGCTTGGATTAATATCTTGTATCTCTACGTTTTTAAGCGTAATTCCCCAGTCAGCAATATCATCAGAAATACCATCTTTCAAACGTGCTTTAATATGCTCTCTTGATGACAATGCTTCGTCTAAACGCATTTCACCGATGATCGCTCTCAAGGTTGTTTGAATTAGATTTTGAATGGCAATTTGGTAGTTCTCAACACCATAAACCGCTTTTTCAGGACTTAAAATATTAATATAGGCGACTGCGTTAGCCTTAATAATTGCGTTGTCCTTTGTAATTACATCCTGAGAAGGAATATCTAGCACGATATCTTTTGTAGTTACCTTGTAGGCAACTGTATCTACATAAGGAATGACAAAATTTAAACCTGGGTTTAGGGTCTGAAAGAACTTTCCTAATCGTTGTACAACAAACTTTTCACCTTGTGGAACTAGTCGAACGCCTTTTGCAATAGTGATTAAAACTAAGCCGACAGCTACCGCTGCAATAATAATAACTTCCATTCTTTTGATTCCTTGTACTTTAAAGTAAATAGATTATTTTTTTCTTACAATTAAATCATTACCACTAATTTCAGTAACAATGGCTCTATCGCCTGCTGAAAGTTCATCTTCACACCTAAAGCCCCATTCATCATTACCTACAACGGGTGCAGGGAAACGTAAACGACCTTTTAATACGCTTTTACTGAATTCCGTTACAGTACCTTCCTGACCAATCAATGCTTCTCTACTCATGCCAGACAATGTTTTGGTCTTCATCGACGGAGCAATAAATTTAAACCAGGCAATAAGGCTTGAAAAAGAAAGTATGCCCCATAAAATAATCTCGGAACTAAATGAAAGGTCAATAAAGTAGCTGATTACCCCAACTACAACAGCACTTACCCCCAACCACAATAAAAAGAAACTAGGCGCGAAAATTTCAGCCCCAGCCAGTAAAATACCAAAGACAACCCAATGCCAGTACAAAACATTGGCGTCTAACCATTCAACCATAAAAAACTCCAAGTTTTAGTTATGCGGATTTTAGTCATAAGTACACCACAACGCCTATAGTAGCAGTGTTTTTCAAGAAGAATATAGGTAAAGTACTGTATCAACCTTAATTATCATTAATACTGGCTTCCTCGCCGCCCCTTTGGGTAAAGGTGTAGAAAGGTGAAATAGTCAACGATATAAAAAAATTGTCATCTTGATCTATACTTAGTTATCTATTTAAAACAGTTCAGCCATAAAGTAGCCAATCACTCAAAAAATAACAGTGAAACCTGCCCATGACTTTAAGTGAACTTTCATCATTGCGTGAACTAGACGCCCCTCTCCATATTCTATACGTAGAGGATAATCCTGATGATATTCTTTTTATGGAAATTTCTCTCAAGAAAATTTTTGGCGATCAATTTAACCTCGTAGCCCTTCATTCAGTCGAAGATGCCAAACGTGTTCTCTACCAAAGCCAGTTTGACATCCTACTTCTCGACATGTATTTACCCGATGCACAAGGGCTACATGGCTTAGAAACACTGTTAACCAGCTTCCCTTATCAAGCGGTTGTAGTAATAACAGGTACAGATGATACCCGACTTGGTCTAAAAGCCATAAAGGCGGGCGCGCAAGATTACCTTACAAAAGGTGACTATACGGGAGAGACCGTACTAAGAGTCATTCGTTATGCAGTGGAGCGTAACCGCATAACCTCTGACCTAATGAGAATGGCTGAATATGATACGCTAACAGGCTTGGCTAACCGTGCTGGTTTTCATAACTACCTTAATAATGCACTTGCACAAGCTGCACGAAAAAATACCAATGTTGCACTGCTATTTATTGATCTGGATAATTTTAAGATCATTAATGACACGCTAGGCCACGATGTCGGCGATCAATACCTTAAAGGCATTGCTAATATTTTTAAAAATACATTACGAAATACTGATTTTTTAGCTCGATTAGGCGGTGACGAGTTCACTGCGGTTATTCAATGCGACCAAGTAGGCATTAATGAACCACTGGCAGTAGCACAAAAAATGCTTGATGCACTGATGTTTCCCATTAAAATCCCAGAAGGACAAGCAATAAATGGGGGCTGCAGTATTGGCATAGCTCTGTGGAAACCTGATCATAGCATTGCATGCGATAACACACTTAAAAGCTCAGCAAAAAAACTAATCAATCAAGCAGATACGGCCATGTATCAAGCAAAACAAAATCAAGGTTCTTGCTACCAATTTTATGATGATGAATTGAAATACCAAGCTGAAGAAAAGGTCGAGCACGCCCAGGAACTACGTGAAGCCTGGGAGGATAAACAACTTATCCTATACTACCAACCAATACACTGTACCCATAACCAGAAACTAGCGTCAGCTGAAGTCATTGTACGTTGGCAGTCACCAAAACGAGGGTTAATTGATCCTTCTACATTTTTCCGTCATATTGAAGAAACCCAGCTAATATCAGACATAGGTTTTTGGATAATAAATCAGAGTTGCATACAATTTAAACAGTGGATAGAAAGTGGCTTGCTCAATGAGAAGAGTTGGATAAGCATAGATATATCACCTACTCACTTTCTAAACCCTAACTTAACCGATGAAATTCATAAAATCCTTACAGCTAACAACATGGCAGCAAAACACCTTAGACTGGAATTGACTGAAAGTATGCTGATGAGAGATGCAGCCATTGAACAACTTAAGAAACTAAAGGTTCTAGGCGTTAGCATCGCAATTGATCACTTTGGTACAGGCTATTCATCTATGCGTTATTTAAAAACAGACGCCATAGACTCTTTAATCATCGATAAATCTTATGTAAAAAACTTCCTAACTAATCGTGAGTCACAGTCAAGCACTAGAGCAATGATCCGGCTTGGGCATACACTAGGAAAATCTATAGTCGCAGAAGGCGTTGAATCCGAAGCCTTATTCAGGGTCATGCAAGAACTTAAGTGTGATTACACCTTAGGAGGTTTCTTGGGACAACCAATGCTACCAGATGAACTGGTTAAAGCTAATCAATATAATATTATAGGCCACAAAAGTTGTTGAAAACTTTTCTAATCACCTTGCTCATACTACTAAGCTCCGCTTTTACATACGCTGATAGTGTAAAAGTAAATTTTACTTATAACAATCAAGCATACCATGTTGTAGGCAAAGAAGTTTTAGGCGGCTACCGGTTTAATGAGGGTGCCAAAAAGACAGTTAATCTCTCCACACTTAACTGGGCTCCCTACGTTGGGGAAAATATATGTAATAAAGGCTGGATTTTTCAGGTCACCATTGCCCTTTTAGTGAGCCAAGGGTATGAAGTGAATGTTTCTTTTAGACCGTGGAAAAGATCAGTTATGGAAGTTGAAAAAGGGATAACTGATATTTTATTTCCAGAATATTTTATTGAAGAAAACGCATCATCTGATATCTATGAAAATAGCAAAAGGCTCTCTCATCTTGCGTTATCTCACCCTATACCTGGTGGCCCAATTGTTTTTATGAAACGTACTTCGGACGATAAAGACCGTTATAACGGAGATTTATTAAGCCTTAAAAATGAGAAAATTGGTGTAGTCAGAGGCTATCAGAATACCCCCGAATTTGACAAATTAATGGATGAACAGTTTTTTGATATCATCGAGAGCTCAGATGATCTTCTAAATGTAAAAATGTTAGTGGCTGGGCGGGTAAATCTTATCATCGGCGACCCAACAGTAATTCAGTACACTGTTAAAACATCTAAGATGACTAGAAGTCAGAAAAAGAACACACTCAATCAGTTTCAAGTAGTACACCCCATAATAAAAAATAAACCTCTTTATTTTGCTATCTCTAGAAAATCCGAACATTGGCAGCAAATATTGAAGGACATCAATACAGCCATTGATAGTTTTACTAAAACAGGCGAATTAAGCAATATTATTAAACAAACTAAGCAACTGTGTGGCTTCGATCAAGGTTTTCTAGTTGATCATTATTAACAATAACTACTAAAAAAGTGACCCCCTTAAGAATTTAAGAAGGGTAATAAAGTATCTAAGGATAAAGTAGAATGTATATACAAAACTACATTTACAGGGATAGAATCAAAAATGAGCAGTCAGCAAGACAATCTTAATTACTTAGCAGAATTAACAGAAACCTCCACGCCTTCTTTTTTTAATGAGCTTTCTGAAGGACACTTGAATGAACTAAGAATATATGTAGATACAGTCGTTAATAAAAACGAAGCAGGCCTTGATAAGTTATTTGAATCTATGTCAATGATGATGAAGTTTATCCCCAACTTTATTCTTCACTCTATTACACCTAAATACATAGAGCCCTCCATTGCAGCCAGAATCACTAGTAAATTATCGGTTAAGCAATCACTAGGTGTTACTTCTGGCCTTCCCGTTGAATATATTGGAGACACAGCAGCTTTTTTAGACAGCCAGCATGCTGCGGACATTCTATCGGGTATAAAAAAGAATAAAATTGAGCAAATAATTGCTTATGTTATGAGTAACCACCCTCTCAAAGCACTTGATATATTTGAGCACGTTTCTATAGATATATTAAAAATCGCTAAGCCGCTTATCAAATTTTCAACGTCTGACGAGGCTAACTTGAGTAATGCACGACAAGAAATTTTAGGCAAAATTAAACAGCTATAAAATTCATAACTCAAACACAGATAACTATTTTAAACGGAGAGCATTGATGCTTGTAGTTCATCATTTAGAAAATTCTAGGTCACAGCGAATACTCTGGGCTCTTGAGGAGCTTGGCGTTCCATACGAAGTTAAGCGGTACGAAAGAGATAAGGTCACTAGCCTCGCCCCAGAAAGCCTTAAAAAAGTTCATCCACTGGGTAAATCTCCTGTTATAACTGATGGAGACCAAACAATTGCTGAGTCAGGTGCAATTATTGACTACCTGGTAACGACTTATGGTGATGGCGCTCTTGTTCCCTCAATAAATTCACCAGAACACAGGGAATATAACTATTGGACGCACTATGCTGAGGGCTCACTAATGCCACCTTTAGTGTTGAAGTTGGTCTTTGATAAAGTAGCTACTAGCCCAATGCCTTTTTTTATAAGGCCGATAGCCAAAGGAATATCTAAAAAAGTTAATGAGTCTTATATTGGTCCGAGCATCAAAGGCAATTTTGACTTTATAGAAAACCACTTACAAACTAATGAATGGTTTGCTGGTGGAAAACTAAGCGGTGCAGATATTCAAATGAGTTTCCCATTGGAAGCCTCCGTATCAAGCGGTGCTGTCGGTAATGATTACCCCAAAATCACTGCTTATGTAAAACGTATCCAGTCACGACCAGCCTATAAAAATGCATTAAAGACGGGTGGCCCTTATGACTATGTTTAATCCATATTAAACAACGAACCAAGAAGAGTATATCAAGGCTGTCATACGATAGCCTTGCCCGCTCCTAGTGAACAGTCAACACTGGCTCACGCTTATATTTTACCCACTCATCACCAACACGCTTATAGTAAAAAGCAATCAATTGTTGCTTTACAGGCATCTTTACACAAATAGTATCGCCACTCACTGAAACACCCATAACCCACCTCTTTTATTACTATTTAAAGTTGATTTTGTTTTTATCTACAATTAACTGTTGTTATATACAGTTAATATTTACAGTATATATATACAGTAGATTCTGTCAACAAATTAATGAGTATGTGTTTTATTTTGTTATTAATTTGCAAAAAACTAAAAAATCTACTCAGCTTATATTGTATTTAACTGATCTTCGTATTTACTTGTTTGTATAGATGTTTTTCAGTCAAGTTGTACTTAAAAATTGAATTCAGGGTTATTGTTGATGTCTGATTTGGTAAAAATTGAATTTTCAGCTATTAAAGTGGGTAAGCCTCTCCCTTGGCCTGTATTTGATGGCACTGGACAAATGTTGCTCAAAAAAGGTTACTGCATTGATAGCGAGAGCCAGATTGAATCATTGATAGAGCGTGGTGTTTACCGTACAGGGTCTTCAACGATCGATGAAGTAAAGTCAGTTAAATATCAAGTTGTAAGCCCTTTTTGCGAATTGGGCTCCATGGCGGAGATGTTGAAGAAGGCATTTAAAGACTTATTTGACGAAAAGTCATCAGCGATTGGTAAACTAAACATTGTATGTGAACGAATTAACGAAATTTGTAAACATGACCCAGACGCATGTATTGCCTCTATCCACCTATATAGTAAGGATCCTAGTGCAGAAGAGTATGCCCTTTATTACGCCATATTATGCGCCATAATGGCACCTAAACTAGGTTTTTCAGACACGCAAAATAAACAACTTATAATAGCGGCACTCACCGCGAATGTTGCACTTCAACCCTATCTTGATAAATTAAACACTTTTAAATGCCAGCTTACAGATAAACAACGCACACTTGTGCGGCAGCACCCGGAACAAAGTATAAAAATACTTGCTAAAGCCGGTATCAATGACGAAGAACTATTTAATATTATTATTCAACACCATGAAAAAGTTGACGGAACGGGATACCCAAAAGAAGTTTCAGAAACAGACCTATTACAGCAGTCAAAATTACTCTCTGTGTGTGAGCATTATGTAGCTCTTGTTTCTAAACGCGCTTATAGAGAAACAAGCAAAACAAATGAAGCTTTAAGAGAGGTATATAGACGCGCAAGTAAAGACACAACAGAAACACTCTACCTTACCTTTATAAAAACCTTATCCGTTTACCCTCCGGGGACATTTGTTCGGCTAAGCAATAATGAGGTTGCCGTTATTACTAAGCGCCCTTCAAACGAAAGTGGCTACCAAATGAAGGCAATACTGAGCCCCAGAGGAGGTCCTTATGCGGGCTGTTTTTCACGAGATTCATCATTGGCAGACCACAAAATAGAAGAAACAGTACAACCCGATAGCATTCCCTCTCTTAATCTCGCAGAATTATGGGGTTACCTACAGTAACTCCACCCGCTGTCGAGAGCCACGAGTAAAACCAGCGACTAATGAAAACTTCAAAAATGCCAGACTAGTAGTGAGCATATCTTTAATCCAATACTTTACTGCATCTTCTTGTTCTTCTGCTGACTCACTTTCAAAACCTGTGAATGACATTTTAACAATATACTCAGCATCTTGCTGTTTGGTGTCATCGGTCACAGTTACTGTAAGCTGTGGTTGTGAGCTATCCCAGTCAAATAGACAATACATAGAGCTGTCTTGAATATTATCTTTTAAGAACGTGAAAGCGTACTCACAGCAAGCATCCACAGCCAATTGAATCGCTTGCTCTGATGTTTCTGAACAAACTGTTGAGTGAATAGTATGATTGTCTGCTGTATTTTCTATAGTCCAATTCAATTTTTTATCTCATTTAAGATTTAACATCGTTAAATTTTAACATTATGCTGCTTGAACAGAAATACACACAGAAAAGCTAGCGATGAATATGCAGTATATTTTTAATAAATGTCTACAAGTGGTGCTTAGTTAAGTCAGTGAGAGCAACAACATCATTCAATACAAGCTCTCGCCCCCGAGTCGAAATGACACCTGCTTTCTGAAAGCGAGTAAGTACTCGACTAATTGTTTCCACAGCTAAGCCAAGGTAGTTTCCAATATCTATTCTTGGCATAGGAAGCCTAAATCGAGTGGCTGACAAGTTACGTTGTTTAAAATGAGAAGATAAATTTAATAAAAAAGTAGCTATTCTTTCTTCTGCCGATGCCTTGCTAAGAAGCCTGGTAAGTTGCTGACTAGTTTGAATCTCATTACTCATTAATGAAAAGAAATGATGCTGTAACAGGGGCTTTTTAGATGCAAGATTCTCAAGTTGAACGAATGGTATTTCACAAAATGAAGACAACTCTAAAGCTTTAGCTGAACAGTTATAGGTACTGGTGTTAGTGCTATCAAGCCCAATAATATCGCCAGGTAAATAAAAACCTGTTATTTGCTCTTCTCCATCTTCAGTTTCAGAGTAAGTTTTAAAAGCCCCACTGCGTACAGAAAATAAAGATTTAAATGGTCGATGCTCTTTAAATAAATATTTACCACGATTAATAATCCCCCCCTGCTTAATAAATTCATGAAGGCAATTGGTGTCTTTAATTTTAGAAGTATGTGAAGTACAAATATCACACAAAGAACATTTAAAACAAGACGAACCTAGCATCGTTGAAGAACACCTAGATTCCAATGTTATATTAATTGCACCCACTTACTACATCCTTATATTTTTAATTATAATTCTTATTAATATTAAAGTGTTATTCCAGAATATAGCCTAATAAATCAAAACTTCAATAAAAGTACGGTACAGTTAAACTCAAGTACAAAGACTAATCTTCATGTAGAATATCCATATAGTCAGGGTCGAACCAAGAAAATAAAGAAATTACTATGCCGACATTTCCATTAACTGAATCGCCTGTTCAAACGTGTACATTTAGAGGCCGTCATTTCTTTATTAAACGGGATGACCTATTACATAGAACCTTTTCAGGAAATAAAGCCCGGAAGTTTTATTATTTTTTAAAAAATGACTTTGAAGGTATCAATCGATTAATTAGTTATGGCTCCCCTCAAGCTAATTCACTCTACTCTTTTTCTGCATTGGCTAAATTAAAAAATTGGCATTTTGATTTTTATGTAAATCATATCCCCTCATATGCGAAAGCTAAACCAAGAGGAAATTATCGTGCCGCCCTCGATAATGGTGCCAACCTTATTGAAGTAAGAAATGTACTAACAGGTAGAGATACTAATACCTATATTCAAGAAGAAGTTCTACCCAATTATACTGACGCAGTATTTGTACCTGAAGGTGGTCGGTGTCAGGAAGCGGCCTATGGCGTAAATATACTGGCAGAAGAGATAATCGCTTGGGCGAAAAAAAACAATATAAATAATCTAAATATAGCCTTGCCCTCAGGCACAGGAACTACTGCTCTATTTTTGCAGAAACGGTTTGTTCAACTAAAAAAAACATTCAATGTACTTACCTGCGCCTGTGTAGGTGGGGATGAATACCTTAAACTGCAATTCTTTGAACTTTGTTCGGATGAAAAATTTCACCCGACAATTATGGAGGCCGGACGAAAATATCATTTTGGAAAACTGTATGATAGTTTTTATGACATTTGGAAGGAGTTGCGTTCTGAAACAAACATTGAGTTTGAACTTCTTTATGATCCTCTAGGCTGGATCACCTTAATAAATTACCTAAACCAGACACCAAGTAACACTAGCCCTGTTATCTACATTCATCAAGGGGGTGTTCTAGGAAACGAAACTATGCAACCACGTTATGAAAGACGCAACAAGCCATGAAGATGCAACAAGCTAGAAAATTGGGCCGCAAAATTCACTCAACTCGTTCATTACCCTCTACTGATTCAAATTTTTGTCGAAACGCAGCAAGACCTTCTTGCACCAAGTCGTAGGTTTTATCAATATTGTCTTCAATATCGCCTTCTAAAACCCCAAGGCCATCGAGTATTTCTCTTGCTTCACCAAAACCCTGATCAATCCCTCCGCCTATTACATCCAAAAAACGATCAAGTTGCTCCTGCTCACTCAACTTTGGGTGTTGTTGCTGATAGAGTGAAAACAGTCCTGTAGAAAAACTAACAATCCTATCTGCAGTGGCTTCTGGTGTTACATCAATACCGCTATCATAGCCACGCTGGATTGAGTTTTCACCTAACTCTGGCTCAAGTTCTTTGTTGATTGAATCAATAGCAGTTTGATACACCAGAGCCAAGGGCTCACTCTTTATACCAATACTAACGTCTTGGTGTGCCTGTAGAATAGCAACATTGTGCTCACGCTGTTGAACTTGTCTTTGAGAGAGTATTGCCTTTTCATCAGGATCTGAAACATTTTCTGAGCTCATAGGCCGTTGTTTAGAAGCCTCTCCCCTACGCTCTACAGTATGAGCTGAATTAACACTTGAATCGATAGAATTTAAACTCATAGCACCTTCCCTTTAATACCTCAACCTCATCACCTAAAAAATATACCTCTCAAATACATTATCGCTTACTGATCATTAATTGGCCAATTCGTTTTCAATACTTAAACACTTTATGGCGTTCAAAATTTTATAATTTCTTTACGTGACGACTTGTCATGTTTATAAAAATAAGCTAATTATATATGTGACACTATGTCATGTTAAATCAATTAAGGCATTTTAGATTACAGAAGTATTATTACGAACACTTTCAATAATCAGGTATTCGTAATGAAGTAGTTGTAGCGGTTCTCAAATGTGTTTTTTGACTAAATTAGTCTCTAAAAGGAGATTTCTGTCATTTAACCAGGGAATAACCATGTATTCGAAAATAAAAATAAAATATGAAGCAACGATTGAGCAAACCCTAAAAACACACGTAGTTAAAGCAATACTATTTATTCTATTCTCAATTAGCTCTGTTAGTTCATTGGCTTACGAGAACAATTACCAGGTTGGTCGTGGTATACACGATATAACGGGGCCTGCAGCAGAAGTAGGGCTTATGGGTTATGCTAACCCAGATCAAAAAAGTGCAGGGGTTCATACCAGGCAATGGTCCAGAGCCTATGTAGTAGCCGATCCAAATACAGATAAACGGGTCGTTTTTGTTAGTGTTGATGCAGGAGCCCTATTTCAATCTGTATTTCAGGGAGTCATCAACAAGCTTAACCAAAAATATGGCAACCTTTATACTGAACAAAATGTCGTATTAAGTGCAACTCATACCCATGCTGCAGTGGGAGGACAATCACACTATGCTCTTTACGACATCACTATTCTCGGTTTCATTCAACAAGCTTATGACGCCCAAGTAGAGGGCATTTTTGCATCTATTGAAAAAGCCCATAACGATTTACAGCCAGGTTATATTCTTATTAACCAGGGAGACTTAGCTAACGCAAGTTATAATCGGTCTATAGAAGCGTATAACAATAACCCCCTCGCAGAACGCACGAAATACGGCTCTGAAATTCAGAAACCTATGACTATTTTAAAGATACTTCAGGATGGTAACAATGAAGTGGGTATGATCAGTTGGTTTGCAACACACCCCAATGCTATGGGTAAAGACCTTAAACTGCTAAGTGGCGACAACAAAGGCCATGCATCTTATCTTTTCGAGAAGGAGCTTAAACATTCAACCTATCAAGGTAATAATAACTTTGTAGCCGCCTTTGCTATCAGTAATGCTGGAGACATGTCCCCTAACATTAATTCAGACTCTGAAGGCAGGGGGCCAACTACGGATCGTTTTGAGAATGTTAAAATTATTGGTAAAAGACAATATCTTAAAGCCTTAGAACTATATGAATCTGCAACAGAACAACTTACAGGTAGTATTGAATTTACACAGCGTTATGTAGATATGTCATCTACAGTGGTTTCTGGTGATTTCACCGATGGTACTCAAAAAACCACCTGTGTTGCGGCCTTAGGCGAAGCATTTGCAGCAGGAACAGAAGATGGTCGTGGACCAGACCTTTTTAGCGAAGGATCAACAGAATCAAACCCCTTTTTTCAGTTTATCGGCAGTATGATTGTTGCACCTAGTCAATCAGATATAGATTGTCATGGAAATAAAGCGCTGTTGATCGCTCAAGGCAAAACATCACCTTACCCTTGGTCGCCTGAAGTTCTTCCAGTATCTCTCCATAAAATAGGTCAATTAGGGATGCTTGCCGTTCCTGCAGAATTTACAATTATGTCTGGTCGCAGACTTATGGAAACCGTTGAAAGTGTGCTTGGAAGCCAGTTAAATTACACAGTTGTGGCAGGCCTATCCAATGCCTATAGCGGTTATGTGACCACCAAAGAAGAGTACGACATGCAGCATTATGAGGGTGGTTCTACCCATTTTGGACCGTGGACATTAGCGGCTTATCAGCAATCATTTTATCAACTAGCAGCTGCGATGCTACCGTCAGGACAAACACCTGCCCCCGATTTGAACCCCGTGTCCTTCCCTTCCATTGAACCAAGTCCACGAGACCTAACGGGTGAAACAATCAATTTCCAAACAGGCGTAGTTCATGATCAGGCACCTATTTTTAAAAGCATTGGTGATATTGTTCAAAACGCCAATAGCAGCTACCAAAAGGGTCAAACAGCTGTTGTTAAGTTCTGGTCAGGCCACCCGAAAAACAACCTGAGAACCCAAGGCACTTTCATGGAGGTGCAACGCTGGAACGGAAATGGCTGGTCTGTATATGCAAGGGATAATGACTGGGAAACAAAGTACCAATGGCAACGAATTGATGGTTTCTGGGGCACGTCACATGCCATTTTGAGCTGGGCAATTCCTAGTGATGTTGCATCAGGCTACTATAGAATTAAGCACTATGGTGATAGGAAGGAGCCTTGGAGTGGAAATATCGTTTCTTATACGGGGACTAGCCGGTATTTTTATATTTATTAGCTTATAGAGAAAGCCACAAATATTGTGGCTTTCTCTATTCATTACTATTAATTAACTCCCTAATCGAAGTAAAATCGACTACATTAAAGTTAGAATAAATCTAAGATTAATTTAAAAGGCGATAACACAGGGGAAGGATAATGGATTTAAGTGACAAAACACCTGTCAGGCTTGTGCAAGTATCTTTAATTTTCTCAATTGGTAATTTTATTATTTCAGGGTTTAGCTCTGAAACATTAGTACTGTTTATTCTTTTCACTCTTACCGTTTACGTCAGCTGTAAAATATATCTGACTTTCTGTGACTTAAAATCAAATTCAAAAGCTGATTACATTGCCCTCAGTGACCTGCAAACCTACTTGCAAATAGCGTCACTTATATTTATCACCATAGCTACATTTTCTTATTCTTATCTGTTTGGCGCATTTTATCTTTTTGTTTATGCCGTTTATTTAATATCTCCTTACGACCGTGATTGGCTAGCTGGTCGCTCAGAGATCGTTTTTAACGACAACAAACTGGAATATAGAAACAAACAAGCCTAAGCACCTTGGCAAAGAGTAAGCTACCTTACTACCAATGCTCTTTCATCTTCCCGCCCCATTGATAATATATATGGGGCTGTTTCTTGTCTCTTAATAAATGATTTTTTATCGACCATTCCATCCCATTTCATTTGAACTAACTTTTGTGCAACGCTCCCTCCTAAATTAGAACCGGGGCCTGTAATAATAATTTTTTCAGGTGCATATTCTTTAACTGCAATTTCTATGGCTCGCCCAAAGTAATAAGGTTCGATAACCTGTGGGCCGAGTGTATAGTCATAGATTTCGTCTACACCATAACAATCGGGTTGCCATATTTTACCTTTGCCATCGATTAATGCAGTAGATGAAGGTTTGAATAGCGAGACAGGTAAGCCTTGCTTAGCGTTTTCGGATACTTTATGGAGTAAAGGGGTATGGAATGCAGCATGATTGTAAAGCCGCATAGGGAAACGATCATCTACTCGCTCAAGCATTTCATCTACTAATTTAAGAGCTGGTTCGTTTCCGCCTAGTACGCGATACCCACCTAAATCTATGGATAAGTAGAGCTCACAACCTTGTCGATCTTTAATCTCTTTAACTACCTGGTTCAGGTGATTTGCCTTTATCTCATCAAATTGCCAATTTTCATCAACAACAGGGTAAATCACCTGACCACCAATAATGCCATTTTGCATCATTGAGCCCATGGTATTAATGAGATTAATAGCATTCACATCAGACAGTACGCCAGCGCAACGCAATGCAATGTACCACCCCATTGAGTTGCCTGTTACTGCAACAACATCATAGCGCTCACGATCAATATCGTAGAAATCACCTAGCGCGCAAGCATAAATAAGGGCTGATGCATTTTCACCTGCGGTATGTTTTTTTAGGCTGAACTGAGTCATTTCATCTAGCTGAACAACTGGGGTTTGTTTTTTTTCAGCTCTGTGTTCTTCAATAATATCAATCATTGTAGATTTACCAGAATGGTAACGCCCCAAGTACCCTAGCTCTTCTTTGTTGTATGTACCTCTTCCAGGGCAAACAACAAGCACTTTTTCTTTCATTATTTGGTCTCCTCGAAAACATTGTCATTATTAAACATTGATAAGGATGTGCGTACAATATCATCACGACTTGGCATACCTAATGTCGCAGCTTTACCCAGTGGAACAAAACAATCTTCACCCGTTAGTCTTTTTATATTCTTTTCAATCAAGTCACTTTCTATAAGCATAGTTAAAATAGCCTCACTCACAGAACCTGTTTTTCGACATTCATCAACCACCAGAATATGCTCGAACATTGTTACAGCATTAATTAATGCTTCTTCATCTATATCTGATAACCATCGAAGGTCTATAATCGTTACATCAATACCATGTTGCTCATTGAGTATTTTTGCCGCCTGCCGCGAGAGAAAATAACCATTTCCATATGTGATAATACAGATCTTCAATTGATTGGCTGGTGATTGCTCCAAATGAACACCGAACTGACCTATTTCTATATCTATGATTTCAGTGTCAAAGCAATGAGCCCATAAGCCATCACCCTCTTCATGTAAATCTCTGGTCATATACAGGGCAATAGGTTCAATAAAAACAACGACTTTTTTCTGCTCCCATGCATGATGTACACAACGACTTAACATAGCCGATGCATCTTTTCCATTTGAAGGGCAAGCAATGACAATACCGGGAATATCTCGAAACACCGCTAATGAGTTGTCATTGTGAAAGTGCCCACCGAAACCTTTTTGATAACCTAAACCTGCGATTCTAATTACCATGGGGTTACTGAATTGACCATTTGAAAAAAAGGGTAAGGTTGCGGCCTCCCCTCTAATTTGATCTTCTGCATTATGAACATAAGCCAAAAACTGGATTTCAGGTATAGGCATAAAACCATTGTGAGCCATGCCTATCGCTAGCCCCAATATACTTTGTTCATCAAGTAAAGTGTTGATTACACGGTTTGCCCCAAAGCGCTCAACCAAACCATGAGTAACATGATAAACACCGCCTTTTACTCCAACGTCTTCACCACAAAGCACTATATTCTGCTGTGAGGCCATCAACCCCTTTAATGTCCAATTTATAATTCGCCCCATAGGTTGAGGCTTGGCCATTTGTTTATCAACTTTTTGTTTATCAACTACGGGTAAGTGCTTTAGCTTGGTTTTTAAAGGTCGTTTTGGCGCTATTGATGAGCTGATTTCAGGCATTGAAGTCAGCTTAGGCCTTTTAATAGCAAATTCTGCCACTCTTGCAATGCGCTCCCTCATTAAACAATAAAGGGAAACAATTTGTTGCGGGCTAAGAATCTTATTCTT
>ENA-OSET01001523-OSET01001523.1-sediment-metagenome-genome-assembly--contig:-NODE-1523-length-23967-cov-5.415906_pt1 | contig 23967 bp, 18 predicted proteins | sample MGYA00237882_ERZ534229 | MGnify/ENA primary metagenome ERZ534229 (study PRJEB26408, sample SAMN06266212) | sediment metagenome | isolation source: Hudson Canyon methane seep mesocosm | place... | reverse complement strand
TTAAATACCAGCTCGCCGCTTCTTTCTCATCGCTGCCAACACCTTTCCCGTACTGATATAACCAGCCCACACTTATTAGGCCATCAATATCGCCTTGCTGCGCGGCCGTGAAATCATGGGCCCGATGGCGGCGATTATTATTGGCGGCCTAGTCTCATCAACCATCCTTAATTTACTGCTGCTACCCACACTCTTGCTACACTACGGCCGGTTTAAGAAAACCTAATCAATCCACCTAAAAACCTTTCCCCATAAAATAAGATCAAAAAAAACGGGGTAATGCATCGCATCACCCCGCCGCTTAAAACCTAGACCCTTTTCTTGTTAAAGCACAAACTACGCCTCAGCCCCTTCCTCTTTACGATTATTCTCTAAAATGTTGAAAAAGAACGCCGCAAAAATACCCAGCATCAAACCTAACGAACCCCCAAGAACCAAAAGAGATTTTAAAGCCAGCCCTTTCTCTGAAATTACTGGCCCTTTTACTAATATGGACGGAATCTGAACATTTAAATTACTCAATTTCTCCAATTCCACTTCATTTGCTCGCAATTCCACTTCATTTGCTCGCAATTCCACTTCATGTGCTCGCAATTCCACTTCATGTGCTCGCACTTCTTCAGCAGCATCTTCAGCATATAGCTGATCCATTACTCTCTTGTTGTATAACAGGTCACTTTCTAATCTACTAAGACCAATTATAAAGGCGTCATCCAACTTGCGCTTCTTTAGTAGAGCTATCTCTATTAATAAAGCTCTCTCGCCACGAAGATAATGTGGATCTGAAAATAAAACTCCATCACTATGCGCTGTGTTCGCGCTAGCAAGTCCCCTTATCAAATCTCTATCTATGCTTCCATCTATTAATCCTAACTCACGTGCCATTACTGCATGCTCAGACAATAAAATAATTCGTTTTTCACGTTCCAAAAGACCTTGAATTTTCATATGTTTAATCTTGTTTTCTATAATTTTCTGTTCCTTAATAATTCGTGATTTCTCATCTTGATGTAAGAGAGTAATAGCTTGAACAGGAATACCTTTAATTAATTGTTCTATATTATTAGTTAGTTCTTCTCTCTTAGAATTGATTTTAAAAATCAATTCATTTTTAGTATTATCCCTTGCTATTCCCACTAACCGATTAAGAATGTCAGTATTTAAAGCTAGATCAGAACCCTCGAAAGACAATGTCATCTCTGTCGACTTCAATGATTTATTCGCTCCCTTTAACTTTAATCTTTGATTAAAATCGGAAAAAACCAGCGCCTCATTCACATCCTCACTGCCTTTATCTGAGAATATATCTATTAATTGCATGCTGTCAAAAACTTGACGTCGGTCACTGTCACTGCCTAGATGCTGCATAAAAACATTAAATAGCACATCTCCTGAGCTAACACCTAAAAATCCTACTTGTTCTTCATAGGTGGGGTAAAGAATTAACCTTGATTCATATACCCGCGTGACGCTTAAATAAAAAACACTTGCAATAACTACACTCAAAACACTTACGCTAAAAATTAACCTCCAACGCTTGACTAAAACCTGCCATAAACCCAATAGGTCAATTTCATCTTCAAGCGGGCCATAATATAGTGGCATAGGCTGCGGTCGGATTTCTTTTTTCTCGGTTGTCATAGTCATTAAATGGGTTAAATAAGAATGTAGGTTATGTTTTTTTAAACAATGATACAAAATTCACCTAAGTTTGTATCCTTTTTTATAATTTCTAAATGCTTGATAATCGCTGTGCTAAAAAAGACACTGGGTGCAGCGCTTTCCTGTTCGCCAACACGGCCGCCTGCGCCCTGCAACTACACCCTGCTGCGATTAAAACGGTTTCTTTTTCAAGGCCTGTTAATGCAGGCAAAAAACTGGTTTTGGCGACCTGCTCGGATAATTGTGAGTTTTCATAACCGAACTGACCTGCCATACCGCAGCAACCTGTCTTTAAGTGTTTAAACTGCACCCCCGGCAAGGCTTCAAATAACGTTTTTGTCGGCTCAAAGCCAACCAGTGCTTTTTGGTGACAATGGGTATGAATGGCCACCGTGGTAGGCTCTTTTTTTAGCTTCGTTTTAAACACATGACCCATAGCGCTGTGTGCCAACACTTTTTGGGCTAACAGTTCTTCTAACAAAAATGCGCGGCTCTTTATTTGCAACGCCACATCTTTATCTTCAGCCTTAACTAAATCCACGGCTTCATCGCGTAAGACTAACAACTCTGAAGGCTCAAGCCCGACTATTAAAAAGTCTTTGGGGTAAGCCTTTATTTGGCGCAACAACTGCCCACAAGCTACTTTGGCTTCTGCCAACAATCCTTGACTGATTAATTGCCGAGGGGAGGTTTTCATTAATACTGGATGTACCGTGAATGATGCGGCTTTTAATACCGTTACCGCATCTTCTGCTATCTCTGGGCTTTGGGCTTGGGTAAAAATATCGACCAGTAAAATAACATTTTGCTCGCCGCTTGGTACTTTTACCCCCTTATCTACCCCTTTTGCAAAAGGCACTGCAGCAAAGGGAGGTAATTGGCGCCGTGGTGACACGCCGGATATGTACTTAAAAAAAACAGTGTCTTGAAGCTTGTTGGCTACGGTGGGAAAAGTAGAACCCCACCGTAAATAGTAGGGGTAAAACCGTACCATTCGGTCTTTAAACGATAAGCCATGCGCCAAGCGGCGTTGGTATAAATACTCTGCTTTAAGGCGCGCCATATCGACGCTGGCAGGGCACTCGGATTGACAAGCCTTACACGACAAGCAATAGTCCATCGATTTGACTAAGGCAGGGTTTAACAATTCTTGTTTAAAATCACGCCCTGAGCGCAGTAAAAAACGCAGCAGATTTGAGCGCCCGCGGGTGTTATAAAGCTCTTCCCCTGTCGCGTGGTAAGAGGGGCAAAGCGTCCCATCACCGGCGCTTTTGCGGCAAACCGCTGCGCCATTGCATTTTTCGACCACGGCTGGCAATCCTAAATCGCCAGACCAATCAAAGCCGGTTTCACCCTGCCACTGCCCCTCAAGATGAGTAACCCGAAGCGGTTGGTCAATCGGCTCTGTTGTTAAAATTTTACCGGGGTTAAAAATAGACTCCGGATCAAAGGTTTTTTTTATTTCCAAATGAGCATTGTATAGTTCAGATCCGACCATTTTTTCTAAAAAGGGGCCTCGAAGGCGGCCATCGCCGTGTTCGCCGGATAAAGAACCGTTAAAGCTTTTGACTAAATCAGCCACTTCATCAGCCAATGCCGTAAACAACAGCCGGTCTTCAGCTTTGGCTAAATCTAATTCGGGGCGTAAATGCAATAACCCCACCGAAGCATGGCCGTAATAGACACAGTTAATCTTCTCGCGCGCCATAATGGCGCTAATCGCTTTCGTATAGCTCAGTAAATCACTCGGTGCAACGGCGCTATCTTCTATCACGGCAACCGGTTTTTTCCGCTGACCAACCCCCATCAACAAGCCTAAACCCGCTTTTCGAATGGCCCAGACTTTAGCCGCATCCCTCTTTGAAATAACAGGGTAAGCATAGCCTAAATGTTGCTCTTTAAGGTCGGCTGTTAATTCTTTAAAACATTGTACAATCTCAGAATCTGAATCACCAAAAAACTCAACCGCTAACACCGCCTCGGGCGAGCCCTCAATCCATTGCCTATTGCGCCGATGTGCAATATGATTTTCCGTTAACGCCAACAGCCTTTTATCCATCAACTCAATCGCCGCAGGCTGGTGCTTTAAAATGACAGCTGTTGCCACCATCGCCTCATCGAGCGATGAAAAATGGATACAGGCAAGTCCTTTGGCCTTGGGGATTTGAACCAACTTAAGCGTGGCCGACAAGGTAAAGGCCAGGGTCCCTTCGGTACCGCATAAAAAAGGCGCTAAATTAAACCGCGGACCGCTCTTAACCCAGGGTTGACCTTGGGCTAAAACATCTAACGGGTAACCGGTATTACGGCGAATAATTTCAGGTTTAGGGTAACGCTTTAAAATTTGGGTTCGGTGTTGATTAATAACACCGGTAACGATTCGGTAAATTTCCCCTTCAAGTGTTTTCAGCCTACATTTGGCTTGTAATTGCTCATCGGTCAACGGCCCAAATTCAACCACACTACCATCACTTAATAGCGCTTCGATAGCAACCACATGTTCTCGAGTCGTGCCGTAAAAAACCGAATGACTACCAGCGGCATTGTTACCGATCATCCCACCAATCATACACCGATTAGAGGTTGAAATTTCAGGGGCAAATTTAAGATTAAACGATTTTAAAACCAAGTCCAGATCACTATGGATAACGCCCGGTTGCACCCTAATGGTAGGGTTTTTAGGTTCGCCTAAAATAGCCATCATAAAACGTGAAACGTCAACGACTTGACCTCCCCCCACACATTGCCCAGCAATACTGGTCCCGGCCGCTCGAAAAATAAGCGGCGTTTTATTTTTTCTCGCGTCTTTTACTAAAGCAATACACTCTTTGGTGTTTTTAGGAAAAGCGACTGATTCAGGAAGCTCCTCATAAACTGAGGCATCCGTAGCATAAAGCCTACGTGTAGAAATATTTGTGTCAATCAATGCACGACCCATCTTTCCAGTTGAAGATACAATTGTTTAGGATATTCACATTTAGCTCAAAAAAGACCAACTCTCCCATCAAAATAATCTTGCATTATTCTCTGAGGCTTTGTTTGTTTTTTAAAAACCACTGATATGTTGACATTAACCCTTGTTTAAGATTAATTTCTGCTTTCCACCCTAACTTCTCCAGACGTTGAACATCAAGTTTCTTTCGAAAAACCCCATCAGGCTTACTGTTATCAAACTCTATTTCACCGTTAAATCCTACTACATGAGCAATCATTTGAGAGAGTTCACTAATGGTATAATCCTCATCAGCCCCTACATTAACATGAGACACCCTTTGTTCTGTTTGCTCACAATAACTCGCTTTATCTAAGTTCATAACAAAAATGGATGCCTGGGCCATATCGTCAACATGCAAGAATTCCCTCCTAACACGACCACTGCCCCAAACTATTACTTTCTTTGAAGCGCTAATCTTTGCTTCATGAAAACGCCTGATCAAAGCTGGAATCACATGAGAATTCTCAGGATGAAAATTATCCTCTTCACCGTAAAGATTGGTCGGCATAACGCTTCTATAATCCCGAGCGTATTGACGATTATAACTTTCACATAGCTTTAATCCTGCAATTTTAGCAATCGCATAAGGCTCGTTAGTTAACTCCAGCTCACCCGATAATAAATATCTTTCTTCAATGGGTTGATTAGCCATTTTAGGATAAATACAGGAAGACCCTAAAAATAAAAGTTGCGGTACATTATTTTCATGTGCAGCGTGAATGATATTCGCTTCTATCATTAAATTCTGATAAATAAACTCTCCGGGATATTTATTATTTGCATAAATACCCCCTACTCTAGCAGCGGCTAAATAAACCTGATCTATCGTTTGTTCTTTAAAAAAGGCTCCTACCGCTTGTTGATTAGTTAAATCTAATTTTGAACGCTCTCTAGTGATCAGCCGAATATTATTACTGTTCTGTAATTGTCTTCTAATTGCAGAACCAACCATTCCTTGATGACCTGCAATAAAGATATTTATAGGCATAAATTAATCCACTCTCAAAGATGTTGTAAAGTTAAAACCATCTAATTTCATTTTATGGATTAATTTTCTTGTGAGAGTAAAGGGGTGAATCCACTTTTCTTTAAGAGCGCATGTTGCTGCGCTGACTTGAGATCTTCCGAAGTCATTTCCACGCACATTTCTTGTGCAGTTATTGTAGGCTCCCAACCTAATTTATCTTTCGCTTTACTGGGATCACCCAGCAAGGTTTCAACCTCAGATGGCCGAAAATAACGAGCGTCAATTTTCAGGATTACATCTCCCAACTTAAGTTCTGAGACCTTATCCCCTTCCAATTTTTCAACAACGCCTACCTCATTTATACCTTCCCCCTCAAATCGAATAGTAATACCTAAGGCTTCTGCTGACCAAACAATAAACTGACGCACAGAATATTGCAGCCCTGTAGCAATAATAAAATCTTCAGGCTCATCTTCTTGCAACATCATCCATTGCATACGAACATAGTCTTTAGCATGCCCCCAATCTCTTAATGAATCTAAATTACCCATATACAAACAAGACTCTAATCCTTGACTAATATTAGCTAACCCCCTAGTTATTTTTCGAGTAACAAATGTCTCTCCACGACGCGGAGATTCATGATTAAATAAAATACCATTACACGCAAACATGCCATAGGCTTCACGATAATTAACTGTAATCCAATAGGCATACATCTTAGCAACCGCATAAGGTGAACGAGGATAAAACGGCGTCGTTTCTTTTTGTGGAATTTCCTGAACCTGACCAAACAATTCTGAGGTCGACGCTTGATAGAACCGAGTTTTCTTTTCTAAACCTAAAAAACGAATAGCCTCTAACAAACGAAGTGTCCCTAGACCACTTACATCAGCTGTATATTCAGGCGACTCAAAACTAACCGCTACATGTGACTGTGCGCCGAGATTATAAACTTCATCTGGTTGAACCTCTTGTAAAATACGAGTCAAATTGGAAGCATCTGACAAGTCTCCATAATGGAGAACAAAAGATTTTTTATCAATATGAGGGTCTTGATAAATATGATCCACACGTTGCGTGTTAAAAAGAGAAGCTCTTCGCTTTATACCATGGACTTCATAGCCTTTTTCCAATAAAAACTCAGCTAAATAAGAGCCATCTTGACCTGTAATACCTGTAATTAATGCTTTTTTCATATTTATACTATTAATTCCTATTGATTAAGGTAGTTAACGCCAACCATCCATTAATTCCAAACAACGTCTATTTAATTCAAGTGCCTGCTCTTGTGTTCCTGCTTCACTATAGCACCGAAGTTCTGGCGCATTACCCGAAGCACGAAAATGAATAACATCACCCGATACAAACGTTAAACGCACGCCATCAGTGCAGTCCAAAGCAACCGGGCAACCTGCAAGTTCCCCAACTAATTGTTCACCTACTCTCAGTGCCTCATCAAGCGGCAATTCCACAAACGGACGTAAAATAGTCTGACTGCGTTCGGCTGGAAAGTCTTTTAAACGATTGCTCGCAGTATAACGCTGTGGCAAATTTTTAACTAGCGCGCTAATCGTTACCCCTTGCTCTTGAGCTAACATTAAAATTGCTAGTGGCACAATCGCTGCATCACGGGTTGGCAAAACGTCTAACTTACGCCCGCCCTTGGTAATTTCAGAACCCACTAACACGCCGCCATTAGCCTCATAACCGATAACCTTATTATAATCACGTTCGGCCTCCATCATGCCGGCTATGACAAAGGGTGAACCAATCTTCATTCTTTGGGTGTGGTTAAACAATCCTGATAACTCCAATGCCGAATTTCCATTCACTGGCGTGATGACTGCATCGGCCTCTAGATATTGTGCACATAAAATTCCAGCTATATCCCCGCGGAGCCAAATGCCATTTTCATCGCTCAGCAAGGGCCTATCGCCGTCGCCATCGGTGGAAATAATACAATCAAAATGATACTCATTAGACCACTGAACCGCTAAAGCAATATCTTCTGGACGAATCGCTTCTGTATCAACGGACAAAAAAGTATCGCTTTGACCAAGACGACTCACCTTAGCACCTAAACTAACTAAAATTTCATATAAACAATCTCTTGAAACAGATGAATGCTCATACAATCCTAAAGATAATCCAGCTAAAGCATTACCGGGGAAAAAATCAAGATAACGTTGAATATATAACTCATTTGCAGCCATGTTAAGTTTAGGTAATCTGGGTACTTGCTTCAAAAAGCCCTCTTGAGTAAATTTACCTTTCGGAATACTAACTATTTGCTCCCTAATGCCTTGTTCATCTTTTTTTAGGATCTCACCGTTGGCAGTATTAAACTTAATACCATTGCGATCTTCAGGAATATGGCTGCCGGTCACCATCATCGTCGCTATACCTTGCGCTAAGCCATAGAGTGCAATCGCAGGCGATGGGATTTTACCTAAATTTTCTGACACAAAACCCATATCGGTAATGGCAAGGGATAACACACTCATGATCCGATCAGTACTGAACCTAAGATCCCCTGCAATAGCAATTCTGACACCCTTCTCTAACTGATTAGTTTTTTGTAAATATTGAATATAACCGACTGCATATGCCCAACAAACTTCATCAGTCATATCGACTACCAACCCACGAACGCCACTGGTACCAAAATGAACGCCGCTACTTTTCATCACCTCGGAAATACTAATCATATTGTTTTAAAGTCCTTTCAAAGTTTACTTTTATAAACGCTATAAATATTTACGCTGAGCACTAAGGGCTCCAAAAAATACGTAATGGATGTCTCAAGAAAGCATATATTGGCATTTTAAATGGGTCTGAGACTGACATTGCTTCTTCTAGTGTAGCTAATTTATCTACGCCTACTAAATATAAGATTCTATACTTTGCCTTAATAAGCGTTGCATAACTTAAAGTCATACGTTCATAAGGCGCAGTTGTCGGCATAGTAGCCAAACAATTCACTGAAAGTTGTGGATCCATCGCCATAACTAATTCATTACAACAAGGAAAAAATGATGCCGTATGCCCATCTACTCCCATGCCAAGTATTACCACATCTAATGGGAAAACAATCTCCTGTATCGCCTCATTGCAAATCAGCTGTCCAGCTCTAGCGGTGGTTGCATTATTTTTCATCCCTACAAACTGAGCCTTAATCGCCAAATTCTGTAAAAAATGACGACGCACTAGCAACTCATTACTATCTCTATGCTCACTACTCACCCATCGTTCATCTACCAAGGTAATGTCAACATTAGACCACTTGAAACTTTTATGTGAAAGTCTTTCAAATAACCCAACGGGTGTGCGTCCTCCAGAAAGAGCAAGTGAAACTCTAGATTTTAAAAGCATTGATTGCTTTAAATTAGATAAAATTTCGACACATAATTGCTCTACTAAAGAATCGTTATCTTCAGCTGCTTGCCAATAAATATTGGCCGGTAAAAAATCTGGTTTGTCTAAGACCATTGAATAAAAAATAGATTACGCATCAAAAGGGATCTTTGAGCCTCTACCGATACCATAATAGGTAATGCCTAAACTTTCCATTTGACTTGGATTATATAAATTACGGCCATCAAAAATCACAGGCGGTGTTATTTGTGTTTTTATATGTTCAAAATCTGGCGCCCAAAATACCTTCCATTCTGTCATTACTACGAGCGCATCAGCGCCCTCAATACAAGTATAAGGGCTTTCACAAAAAAACAATCCTTCGCGTTCATGAAAATAATCTTTTGCATTATCAATCGCTGAAGGATCGAAAACTTTGATAACGGCACCCTGATCAAGCAATGCTTCAATTAAAAAAATACTGGGTGCATTTTTTATACTTGCAGAATTTGGCTTATACGATAACCCCCATACTGCAAATGTTAAACCTTTGAGGTTCATTCTAAAATGGCGCCATGCCTTTCGGAAAAGAACTTCTCGTTGATAAATATTAATATCAAGCACTGCTTGTAATAATTTCCCCTCACAACCGGCAGCTAAAATCGTTTCAGAAAATTGAGCAACATCATCTGCAAAATTAGGCCCTCCAAAACCAACGCCTGGATACAAGTATTCATAGCCTATACGTTTATCAGAACCAATACCTTTTCGAACTTCCTCAATATCAGCACTCACATACTCAGCAACCTCTGAAACTTCATTCATAAAACTAATTCGAGTCGCCAACATAGCGTTAACAGCAAATTTAGTGAGCTCAGCTGAACGAGGCGCCATTATCATTATGATATCTTTCTGTCGATTATAAGGCGCATAAAGATCATATATTAATTGAATAGCTTCAGAATAATCAGAACCTAAAATAATTCTATCTGGTCTAGTAAAATCAGCCATTAAGCGACCTTCAACCATAAAATCAGGCTCAACGATCAATTGACAGTTATAGGTCACTTCACGTTGTTTCAATCGTAAAAAGACTTCTTCCTGTAGTGAATCCGAAGACCCTACAGGAAAAATAGAACGATTAATTAACACCTTATTATCGACCATTCTATCGCCAAGAGATTGAGCTATATTTTTAGCTATCAAGAACTCATTCGCCTTCAAGAATAAATATTGAAGTTGTCCAAAATCTACTCCTTCGTCAACATTGTTGGTAATACGTAATCGACCAAACTCTACCATTCTTTTGACACAAGGTAATAATTCAGGTTCTGCTATAGCATAGTGACTATAAGACAATATATCGTCTCGAATAGGATCAAAATCTGCTGCGACCCATAACACATCATTACCGATATCAGCTAAACACGCGGCACAAACCATAGCTGGAAGTTGTGTTCCATAAATACTTATTTTAAGACTCATAATTATCTTTAGTACTCAAAGTAATTCACCAGTAAATTCAAAACCTAGCCACTGACAGATAGAAACACCTGGATAAAAAATTAAAATTATTTGCTGAATAGTTATTACATCAAAGACCCTTTTGGGATTGAAATCGCCAAACATCTTCACACATCCTATCCAGACCCAACTCAGCCTTCCAATTTAAAATCTCATAGGCATGAGCAACATCTGCATAATATTCAGCAACATCTCCAGCCCGTCTCCCAACAACTTGATATGGTACTTTTTTCCCTGAAGCCTTCTCAAAAGCAAATAATAACTCAAATACCGAAACACCTTTACCCCTACCTAAATTAACTGTACAGATCCCCTCTGACTCAGAACTAAGTATATGCTCCAATGCAGCGATATGTCCTTTGGCAAGATCAACAACATGAATATAATCACGCACACCGGTACCATCACGGGTTACATAATCGTTACCAAATATAGATAGCCTCTCTAACTTACCTACGGCAACTCGACTAATATAGGGCATTAAATTATTAGGAACCCCTTTAGGGTCTTCACCAATCAAACCGCTATGGTGGGCACCAATCGGATTAAAATAACGCAAGATGGCAATACGCCAACTAGGATCAGAATGATGAATATCCCTTAATATATCTTCAACAAACAACTTTGTCCTGCTGTATGGATTTGTTACTGAAAGGTTACAATCTTCATTGATCGGCATGAGGCAATTTTCATCATACACTGAGGCAGTGGAGCTAAAAAGAATCTCCTTAACCATTGCAAATTTCATTGCATTGAGAAGATTTATAGTACCTAACACATTAGTTTCATAATACTCAAGCGACTGAGCAAATGACTCGCCAACAGCTTTCAGTCCTGCAAAATGCATTACAGCATCAATTTTAAATTCTGCAAAAACAAGGTGTAATGCATTTTTATCTCTAAGATCTACTTGTCTAAATGAAAAAGTATTAATTACCAAATGCGTTGAAGGTACATTTAATTGAACCCCGGTAATTTCTGAAACCTTTTCAAGAGTACAAAACTGCCCCACACATAAATTATCGATAACCAACACATTGCAGCCTTTTTGCAACAACTCAACACAAACATGAGAACCAATAAAACCTGCTCCTCCAGTGACCAAAATATGCATTCCTGACACCCTCATCTTATTACTTATTCAAATGACTCAGACTTAATCATAGGCTTAAATTCAGGAACAGCTTTTTTCAAAATTGAAATGACCCTTTTATCGTTATTTAGCTCCATTGCTTTCTCAAGATCATCTAAAATTACACTCAAATCAGCCCAAATCAGCATTTCCTCATTCGCGCGCATAATTAATTGATGGCCAGTTGGCAATGCATCTCCTCCAATCAGCAATTCCTCATAAAGTTTCTCTCCCGGCCTCAAACCGGTGAATCGAATTTCGATATCACCATCAAGAGACTTTTCACTCTTAACTTTTAATCCGCTCAAATGAATCATCTTCATCGCTAAATCAAAAATCCTCACGGGCTCCCCCATATCTAACAAAAAGACATCGCCTCCTTCACTCATTGCACCCGCCTGAATCACTAATGATGCGGCCTCTGGTATAGTCATAAAATATCGAGTTATATTAGGGTCTGTAACAGTCACCGGCCCACCGTTATCTATTTGTTCTCTAAAAAGTGGTATCACTGACCCGCTCGAATTTAAAACATTACCAAATCGTACCATTGCAAAACGAGTTGCCGAGCTATTCTTTACATGTTTATGAAAAAGTGATTGCAATATCATTTCAGAAAAACGTTTAGTGGCTCCCATCGTATTGGTTGGTCGCACAGCTTTATCAGTTGATATGAGAACAAAGGTTTCTACCTTACAAGCAATAGCCGCTTGTGCACAATAAAGAGTCCCAAAAATATTATTTTTGACCGCTATAGAATGATTAAACTCAATTAAGGGAACATGTTTATAGGCCGCCGCATGATAAATTGTTTGAACGTTATATTTCTGGCATACAAATTCCAATAAACTATAATCCGTTACAGTCCCCAAAATGGCTACGACTTCTAGATTAGAATCTTTAGAAGAATAACTCATTATTTCCTGATCAACGGTGTATAGCGAGAATTCACTATGATCAAATAAAATCAATTTATCTGGCTTTAAACGAATAATTTGCCGACTTAACTCAGACCCAATTGAGCCACCGGCACCAGTGACCATAACCACTTTAGCCCTTACGTTGGCCTCTAAATAGTTCTGATTAGGTAACACAGGGTCACGCCCCAATAAATCTTCTATTTTAACTACATTCAAATCATCAACTTTGACATAACCTTGAGCCAATTCTGCAACACCTGGAACTGAACGCACCAATAATGGATAGACACCTAACAACTCAATAATTGTATTTTTACGTAAGCGGGACACAGAAGGCATTGCCAATAAAACCTCTTGTACATTCAAAGCAGCTAAAAGCTGAGGCATCTTATCAAAAGTATGTACTTTCAGACCACTAATGTTATGGCCCAATAAAGACTTATCATCATCAATAAAGGCAACAGGCTTCATTTCTTTACTATGTGCAAGAGCTACTGCCAATTGAATACCCGCAGACCCTGCACCATAAATAACTACCCGCTTTCGGTCAGAACTCTTCTTCAGCGTAGGAGTTAATTTTCCTGAGAACCACCAACGCGCCAACATACGAGAACTGCCGACAAATAGCATTGCCATAAACCAATTAATCAAAATAACCGAACGTGGAGTACCTTCCACAGCAGAAAGATGTATTAAAACGCCCCAAGCCAAGGCATAAAAAGTTACTGCCTGTACTACAACCCATAGCGCCTTAAATCCGATGTAACGTATAATCTCCCTGTATAATCCAAACTGTGCAAATACAGGAAGTGCTAACACCGGAGCCAAAAAGATAAGGTATGTGACTTCTCCTTGCGGCCAATACCATTCTCCCAAGCGCATTGAAAAAGAACACAACACAGTGGCAATTACCAAAAACACATCTACAAAAGCCATAATTAAACGCTTGGCTAATCGAGATAATGACAGAAAATACGTAATCAACGAAAAAGTCATCTGAAAACCAGTAATATGAAAAAAAATTTAACCCACATTTAATGCTTTACATTTTTCATATGAAAAACGGTTAGCAACGTTTTCCATAAAATATGTATATCAAACAGCAATGATTGTCGTTGAACATACTGAAAGTCTAATTTTACTTTTTTTGTAATTGGGAGCTCATCTCTTCCATTAATTTGTGCCCAACCTGTCAGCCCAGGAAATAGATCATCTACGCCGCATGCAACTCGCTGATCAACCAAATCAGTTTGATTAAATAATGCCGGTCGTGGCCCAACGAAACTCATCTCCCCTTTTAAAATACACCATAACTGAGGAAGTTCATCCAAACTAGATTTACGCAGAAACGTTCCTACTGGTGTTAAATAATCACAAGCATTTGTCAGTAGATGCGTAGCGACTGCCGGAGTGTCTCCCCGCATACTTCGAAATTTTGGCATTTTAAAAATCACATTCCTACGCCCGACTCGATCAGACCAATAGATTACTGCCCCTTTAGAAGTACATTTAATTAAAACAGCAATAAAAACCATTGGAAGAAATAAAATAACTAACAAAATGATTGCAAAAAAAACATCAAATATCCTTTTCATAAGACTCTATTTTATTAATTTCATTTAAATATGAATTGAGAACTGTTTTTTCATCAAATAAATTTTCCACTTTTTTACGTCCACTCTGCCCCATTTTAACTCTAGCACCTTCCTGCATGTCTATCATTAAAATCATTTTTTCTGCTAAATCTTCAGATGATTGTGCTTTACAGATTAGACCATTAACCTCATGATCTACAATATCCTTACAACCTGGAACGTCAGTAACAATGGCCGGCTTTGCCATCGCAAATCCCTCTAAAATAGTTCTTGGCATCCCTTCTCTATATGACGGCAATACAATGCAATCACAGTGAATTATAATTTCCTCTACTTTATCAGTAACACCTAAATAATTAACTAAACCCTCATTTACCCAAGAATTAACTTCCTCAATGCCTATTGCTGTTTGATTATTCACACCTACCTCACCGAGCAATTGAAACTCAACTGATTGTTTTATATAGTTCGCTTTAATAAATCGAATAGCGTCAATAAATTCATAAATCCCTTTATCTTTTAATAATCGAGCAATCAATAAAAAAATAAATTTATCAGCTTTATAAATGTTCTCTGAAGGCTTGAATCTATGAGTATCAACACCTGACCCCGGTAATAACTTACATTTTTTTTCAGTAATTAATTTATTTTGTACGAAATATGATAAATCGTGGCTATTTTGAAAAAAAACTAAGGTGGCATGTGACATGCAAAATTTATATAACCCCTTTACAAGAAAAGTAATCAGGCTCTCTTTGATAAAGACCGTTCCCAAACCAGTAATATTATTTATTACAGGTATGGCATAAACTTTAGCCGCTAATGTACTATAAATATTTGGCTTAATTGTAAAATTTAATACCACATCTGGGTGAACATTTTTAAAGCCAATCAATAAATCAAGAAATGTCTTAAAATCCACCCCGGGGTTTAAACTTTTGGCATTTATAAAATAATATACACAAGTAAATTCTTTTTTAAGTCGCTTACTGTAATCACCATCATTAGGGATAAAAAAAGTAATTTTGTGACCTGCTTGCTCTAAAAACTGCGCTAAATTATTTCTGAAATTATAGGCTGCCCATGCAGAATTAACGACAATGGCTATTTTCATAACAACAGGTCTTGATATAAGTCTTCATATTGCTTCACAATTTTTTCTATATTGTATTGAGAGCTTACTGTAGAACGTAATAATTCTGCCTTTTCTTGTGCGCTCTGATAATTATCCATGATGTCTATCATCGCGTCTTTAAAACCGTCCAGCTCAACAAGGCAACCACTTTCCTTAGAAATAAAATCAGGAATGCAACCTACAGGGGTAGTGATAACCGGGACACCACATGCGCCAGCTTCTAAGAGCACAATTGGGAATGCTTCCCATAAAGACGGTAACAATAAACAATCAGCGTGAAAAAGCAGTTCTGGTACGTCACGCCTACCACCTAAAAACTCAACCCTATCAGTCACCCCTAAGGTAGCAACCTGTTTTTTTAACTTTTCTTCAAGGATTCCAGTCCCCACAACTTTTAGCTGAAAGTTATATCCTTTTAATTCACTAACAAGATTAATTAAAAACTCGTGGTTCTTCATTATTTCCAAGCGCCCAACAATAATAAAGGTAAATATAGGGTTAGGGTTAGGGTTAGGGTTAGGGTTAGGGTTAGGGTTAGGGTTATAAGTACAAACATCAATGCCATTAGCAATAACGGTATTATTTCGTTTATGAAAGAAATCAATCATCCTTGGAGAAAAAACTGTATCTACGGTACGAAAAGGCTTTAGAAAATAAATAACCCATTGTCTAAAAAGCATGGAACTAAATGTATTATGCGCTGTAAATATTACTTTAACCGTTGGGTTTAAAATTTTAATCGCCGATGCAATTAAAAGTGTATGGAACATATGCGCATGAATAATTTTAATATCGTTTTCCCGCACAAAGTTGAACACGATATTAAATGTTTTCAAAACTGAAAAAAAAGATTTCTTAAACCCAAGCGCTTGAACACTAATATTATTTTTCTTGAATTCACTCAGCAACTTAACTTGCGTTGAAACGCTAATTACATCCACCTTGAACAATCGACTATTAATTTTTCTACAAATATCAAGCACTACTCTCTCAGCACCTCCTAGACCTAACCCCGTCGTTAGCATAAGGATTTTGTCTCGCTCAACGACATCATATAAACGACCGGTTTCAGCCGCTGATGGGCTATATTTTAAATAATTATCATGCCAAACCTCTAGTGCGTACAGATCCCATAAAACCTTTGCTCTTTTCTCGGGAGCAATATCCATCTTATTTTCGAGCAACTTCTTAATAAATCGTGGATTCACATAACTTTGCGCATAAGAATTCGCACCTAATTTATCAAAAATATTTGCCTTCATATCATGGTTGACCCAGCGAGTTAACGGTACTTCAAATCCCCTTTTAGGCTGTGAAGTTATATTTTTATCCAGATATCTTTTTGATAGTTGCCGCAAAATATATTTAGTTTGTAAGCCGTTAATTTTATCGCTATCTTGTAGCCTAGGCGCCCATTCAAGAAAATACTTACTCAAAAAAGGACTTCTGCCCTCCAAAGAATGAGACATCGTAGCAATATCCATTTTCTTCAACAGATCACTGGGTAAAATCAAATTCGAATCAAGCACCAGCATTTTAGAAAGCGAAGATATATCTTCTTGATTAACACTTTCAATAAAAGCACTCAACTCATCTAAAATTGAATTGCTATGGAACGCGTATGAATCTTCGAACAAATCAGTCGTTGCGGCAAGGTAGAAATCTAAATTACGCTTACACGAGATATTAAGTAGCCTGTAAAGATAATTATAATTATTAAATTTATTTTTTGGATAAGGTAACTTATTAGTGACATAAGTGAAATAGCGCGCAAAATTAATCCAATTATTCGCTATTGGTACATAACGTCGATACCCTGCAAATAATTCATCAGCACCATCACCATTTAGCGCTACGGAAATATGCTTCTTGGCTTCACGGCTAACATAAAAACTGGGTACTGCACTACTGTCCATGAATGGTTCACCATACCGGGCCAAAATACCTTCAACATCATTAGCCAAATCCATTTTTAAAGGAATTTCATAATGATCTGTTTTATACCGCTGTGCTGTTTGCCTAGCCAATAGTGACTCATCATAACTACCTTCGAATTTTACCGAAAACGTTTTTAATTGATTCACATACTGACTAGCTATTGCAACAATAAGCGAACTGTCAATACCTCCGCTTAAGAAGGCTCCAACTTCTAAATCAGAAGAAACTAAGCGGTCTTTAATACTACGATGTAAAATTGAATCGAGGGTATCAGATACATTATCATTCGAGGGTAATTTAGGTTTCTTATAATAATCAAGAATTTCAAAGTACTTATTTCTTTCAACCGTCAATGACCTTAAATCAATTTCATAGACGTACCCAGGCAAAACACACTCAACATCACAATAAGGGGTCGTCTGTTTGTTAAAAAAACCAGTTCGCAAATAAGCATAAATAGCATCCTCATTAACTGACAAATGGGGAAGTGAATGAAGCAATGCATTTAATTCGCTTGCAAAAAAAATCTGATTATTTTTGTTAAACAAATAAAGGGGTTTTTTACCGACTCGATCGCGCGCAAGAACTAATCGATTATTACTCTTATCCAGGATAACAAACGCAAACATTCCATCGCACCATTGCAAAGCAGAAGCACCATGTTCCATGTAAAGAGCCAGCAGTGTTTCAGTATCGGATTTCGTCTTGAATTGGTAATGAGTAACTTTAGAGCGAAGCTCTAAGTGATTATAAATCTCACCATTAAAAATAATGACATGATTTCCAATAACAAAGGGTTGTGAGCCATGCTCAAGGTCTTGGATAGATAAGCGTGTATGAATTAAATGACTATTTTTAAATTTATAACTCGTTTGGGCATCAGGCCCTCGGTGAAATAAAGACTGCTGAATACCTTTAATATAATCACTATTGTAATTAACCAGTCCTGCAATTCCACACATAGTATTATTTTTTTAACTTTATGAAAAAACTATTATGTTCATTTACCATCTTTTCTAACAAAAAATTATCCTCTATTTTATCTCTTCCTAAACGCCCCATCTCCATAGCCACTTTAGAATCTAATAATAAACTAATAATGCCTAATGCCATGGCTTGCTTATCACCTACATCAAAGAGCAACCCATCAACATTGTGCGTAACTAACTCAGGAATACCATCCACTCGATAGGCAATTACCGGTAAACCATATGAAAATGCTTCCAAAATTGAAGTTGGGCACCCCTCACCGTATTGTGATGGTAAAACAAATAATTGGCTATTAACAAGGAACTCTCCTACATTAGCTTGAAAGCCCAAAGGCTTAACATTCTCATTTAGTCCCTTAGCTATAATATGTTGGTGAATTTCTCCGTTAAGATTATCACTCCCTATAAAAACAAACTGACTATCTGGAATCGTTTTAATGACAATCGCAATGACATCTAAATAGTCTCGGTATCCTTTCCTCTCGCTTATATTAGCAACGGTTATAACGGTTTTATTTTGAACTAAAACATTTCTACGTTTAGCCCCTCCCTCTAAACCATTGTAAATTAACTTTACCTCTTGGTTGGTTAATCTTTCTATATTTTGTCTAGCGATATTAGAATTAACAATAAAACCATCTAGACAAAAAGAAAAGAAATACTCAGAAATACGAAAAACTTTATCCAGAATAGAATTTGAATTAGGATTCCAACGCACACCTTGAATCAAAAAACTTTTACGAAAAAATATTTTGAAGAAACGCAAAACAAAAGACAATCTAAAACCTATAACATAAATAACATCAGGTTTTTTAATGACTAGATATTTTAGTAATGAATACCATCTAAAATCAAAGCACTCTGGATTTGCACCTAATTCATAAACCCAAGTACTCCATTGCCCTGGAGCACCAAATGTGGCTAATTGATAAACAACCTTTGGGTCTTTATTGGATAAGGCCATACGACTCAATGACCGTTCAGCACCACCGATATTGGAACTAGAAAATAATAACAAAACAGTCGTCATGTTTAAAATTCTATCAACTTATAAAATTATAATACTTGTGTATTGGATCAAAATCCAAACAATAAATTTAAAAAAATAATCAATATTTGTTCTCAGGGTATTAGACAAGTCTATGGAATGAATTTTCTTGCAAAGATATAGAAATTGAACTCACAGACAAAACTAAAATAAATACCACCCTAAGTAAACACAGTAATATATTGTCTTGGTAATTATGAGCAATTAATTTCTTAATAATCTACTCGCCTGAATGGCCTGAGACTCCAATAACTAATAATATCAACTAATCCTCTTCCAAAAACACATCATCATATTTTTTCGCCACAAGACTCCAGCGAAAATCTCGGGATTGCTTAACATTTTCATTTGAAATGCTTTCTAATAAATTCTTATCATTCAGCAATAAATTCAACTGCTTAACAAATTCATTTTTATCCTTTGATTTAGTAATAAAATTTTTGTCATTAATTGCAGCAGAAATTCCACCTGCATCAGTTGTCAGAATAGGCAACCCACAAGCCATAGCTTCAAGAATTGAAGTTGGGGTGCCTTCCTGAGTAGAGGTTAACAAAAACGCATCACTTAACTGATAAAGCCTTCTTACTTCTTGGGGTGATTTTCGCCCGAGCAAACTGACATTAAACAAATTATCATTATTAATTTTTTTTAACAAAAACTCTCTTTCAGGACCATCACCAACTATTACAAAATTTACTTTCGGCATGTTCTTAGAAAGATCCAAAACTAAATTAATATTTTTTTTAGGCACTAAATTGGCAACCGTGATGACCTGAAAAGAATCTGTTGAAAATTGCCGCGTAAAGGGCTCAAAAAAAAGATCATTTACACCACTTGGTTGAACAACAACTCCCTTCTGATAAAATTGATTAATTTGTTGTGCCGCGGCAAACCCTGTAGAAAAAATAACATCAACATGGGCTGAAAGTATTGTGAAAACTTTTCTATAGAAGACACCATCTCTTAACTCATCATGAACAGTCAGCACTGATTTTCTTGCATTAGTTACTCGCTTAAATAATTTAAGAAAAACTAATGTACTCCAGTCGCCATGAACATGTATAACATCAAATCGTGGACGCGTAACAATCAATCTCAATAAAATTAAAAAATGAAAAAATAAGGCGCCCAAAAATCGTGGCTTTAATTTATACAACGAAAAATAAGCTATCTTTACGTCCTTTGGTGTTACTTTTTCACCTCCATTAAAAAAAACAGTTACTTCATGGCCCAACTTTATTTGCTCTATAGTAAGTTGTTCGATATGTCTTTCCATACCACCCATTAAGGGGGGTAACCGTATATATATCCTTAAAATCTTCATGCCAATATTAATTGGCAAAAATAGTTTTATACATTTTCAAAAATATTTCCATTGAAACTTCATATTCATAATTGCACAAAAACTTTGTGTAAGCTTTATCAATCATTTCTTCAGTAAACTGAGGATTATTTAATAAAAATAAAACCGATTCTTTCAAGGCCTGTTTATCACCTACTTCAAATAATAACCCTTCCTTTTTATCATCTATTAACAAGGGGATACCCCCAACATTACTGGCAACAATAGGTAGCCGCATAGCCATAGCTTCTAGCAACACGCGCCCCACACCTTCTTCAATAGATGGCAAAATTAACTGATCAGAATAATGCATTAAAGAAGGAATCATTTGATAATCAACCCGTCCTAATAAAACCACATTACTCTGAATATTAAGTTTTTTAGCTTGGGCTATAATATTATTTTTTTCTTGTCCATCACCAACCATTATTAAACAAATATCAGGACATTCATTTACGATCAAAGAAAAAGCATCTAGCAATATATCAACGCCTTTTGCTATTAATAAATTGCCTACAAAGAGTAAGTTATATTTACTTTTATTAAAAATATCCCATTTTTCTTTGGAAACATTATTGCCATTAAATAAACCACTATCACACCGTGGTGGCACAAGGAAAACTTTTTCCCTAGGCACATTAAATCGATCTAGCGGCTGTAATAAAAAAGGGGAAACAATTCGTACATAATCTGCCTTCTTAACAATTAATTCACTAAAAAACTTAACTAATCTTGAATGAACTTTACCGCCGACTTTGTCAGGGTAATCAAAGATATCTCCTTGCACTTCAAATAAGAATTTCTTTTTATACAATCGACTAGCCAACAAAGCTAAAATTGCACCGCCTGCATCGCTTGCCTGATACAGATCAAAATTAAATTGTTTATTTTGTCGTCGTATGCTTAATAACCCTGAGATAGTAAAGTAAAGTACGTTGAAGTATCTATTAGACGCTAAAGGCAACAAAATCCCGTATACATTTTTATACTGGCTTTCATGTAATTTATTTGAATTACATTGAGAAATTATAACGACATTATCCCAAAACCGAAGCCACCCGTCAAAAGTCTTCATGTTTTGGCTATGATCCTCAATTTTAATTGGATATAAGGACCGACTAATTAAACAAATATTTTTTTTATTCACTTCACTGCTTTAATAATTTCATTTAGATCATCTTCACTTAAATCTTGATTTACAGGCAAAACCAAATTGCTATTAGATAGGGATTCGGAATAGAAGAAATTCTGACCTTGTAGATCCGCATGCAAAGGGTTCCATAGGATCAGTGAGTGAATATTTTTTTTCCACAAATGCTTTCTCAACTTAACATTTTCAGAACTCAACAAAGGAAAGCCATACGGGCAAGAAGTATCTATTTTAGATATATCAAATTTATTGGGTAAATTATTATATAAATGCAGAAAATTGTTCTGCCTTTGGGCAGCAATTTTCCCATAATCCAACCGACTATGCTGATCAGAAATTTTTTGATACTTAAAAATGTCATGCAAGAAAATATCTTCTAAATCAACCCCCAATTTCCCACTCCTACTTGAAATTTTTTTCAAACATTTATTCACCCATATAAAATCTAAATGATTAAATAATAAAATAACATTTCGCCTTACTTGATAAATTAAACTCAAAAAAAACAATCTCCTCATGGGAGGCGCTTTTAGAGCACTCTCTTGAGGCTTACTTGTCTTTAGAAAAGATCCAAACGGTGAGTTCACTAACTTCCTAAATCCATAAACAACAGTCAAACAATGATATTCCTTTATTGGCAGGGTATGCGTAGCATCAATGATTGGATCAATGCCGTTTTCTTCACAATAGGCATATAATTCTTCTGGCAAATCGCCCACAATATTTAAATAATCATGCCACAAGAAAAATAACTTTCCTGAAAAATAAATACCGCCTAAAGTTGAAATAATTTTATCAACAGGAACCTCTAATTGATCATTTAACCCTTCATAAAAGAAAATTTGAACGTTATGATGTTTAAAGACATCAATGACCATTGGACAAATAAAAGATGGTATGCATATTGCCCTTATCTGCATTGATACAATCAGGTAATTAATTGCACTACGACCCATGAGAAAAGGAATCAATTTATCATCACTTCTACCAGAACGATGATAACTATCTTTTAATGAACGATTGTATATCATTCAAAAAACTTAAGGCTAACCATAAAGACTTAAGCATTTTAATAAAATACTATTCGCATTCTTCTGAACGATAATAAACTGACTCTTCAATAATCCATTGCTTACCATAGGTATTTTTTTTAGAAATGACTCTAGTTTTTCAATAAATAAATATCGCTGCTTAGGTAAATTAAAATAACCCCTGACTAAAATGTCAAAACCTAAAGACACAAATATTTTTTTGATCTCTTTATGCGTGGGTTCCAACCAATGTTCAGTTTGATACATATTGTCAAAAAAACTATTACCATATCCAACAGAAAATGTTTTCTGTGTTTCTAAATAGGGTAATAAGCAACCCTCATTTGGACAAGTAAGTACGATGAATCCTTTATCTAACATCAAAGAATCCTTATAATTTTATTTCCATGCGAACCACTTCAAAACATTCCGCATAATTAACGCCCATCTCAAAACCTCTAAATTTCGCCCTCGCTGTCACCGCATCAACCCACTTATCCGTATATTTAAGATATTGTGAATGATGGGCCTTTAATGACTCAACCTTTTGATCAATCGTTTGTGAAATATCCACATAAACCTGCGGTCTAAATGCTACATACCCTTGCCCCGATGGATTAATGGGCTCATAAAGAAGAATCGTATTTTGTCGTCTCGCTGCAGATATAGTGGAATGAGCAGTTCTTATATGATCTTGGTGAGTATCAAAAACAAAATGGGTGAAAATAATATCCGGTTTAAACTCACAGATAATATCATCTAGTTTACCGATCAAATCAATCGAGTACGGTACGTGCATATCCTCAAAACCTAAGATGCTCAGTTGAGTAACACCTAAAATTGCTGATGCTTTAGCAACTTCCTGCTGAGACTCATCTACTGTTCTGATAGGTAGTTCATTATGATCATTAGATTCTTTACCTGTAACCAATACCATCTTCACATTATGTCCGCTACGCGTAGCTCTAGCCAGTGTTCCACCACAAGCTAACTCAATATCATCTCCATGAGCCCCAATAGCAAGAATAGTAAGCTTATTATCTGTATTAAACATTTTTAAATTCCTTCTGTATTTTCTTATTCGAAATTAAATCACAACCCCAGCCTGCTTTAAAATGAGATAAATTTTTATCTTTTTAATATCTACAATCCCCCCATATAAGTTTACAGGTAAGATAACTT
>ENA-OSET01001522-OSET01001522.1-sediment-metagenome-genome-assembly--contig:-NODE-1522-length-23967-cov-7.113939_pt1 | contig 23967 bp, 19 predicted proteins | sample MGYA00237882_ERZ534229 | MGnify/ENA primary metagenome ERZ534229 (study PRJEB26408, sample SAMN06266212) | sediment metagenome | isolation source: Hudson Canyon methane seep mesocosm | place... | reverse complement strand
TTGCTAAAAAGATAGTCACTATTTACCACGCGCGAATGCAAATAGAAGAAAGTTTTCGAGACTTAAAAACAGGCTTAGGATTTGCTGCCAGTCAAACACGGCAATGCTTACAGTTGAAAGTGTTATTGCTGATTGCTATGTTAGCTCAAGCCATCCTTTTTCTTGTTGGTCTGGTTGTTGAATCTATAGGTAAACAACGACATTACCAAGCTAATACAATCAAAGACAGGCCTGTATTATCGTATCAATACCTCGGGCTTAGGGCTGTGAGGGATAGATGGTTGTCAATAACATTGAAGCAATGGCAAGCGGCTCTGCTAAAATTGGCTGAATTTAGTCAGGCTCACCTTTATGTCTAGCGAATACATTATGTTCACACTAAAAAGCTAATTTAAACAATCACTTGCCACTTTAATTACGCGCTCATATTCTTTTGGTTGATCTTCTTTTTATAAAGTGCTATTTTATAGTATTGAAAATTTTTAATTTTTTATCATAATTTTTTTAAAAATTGTTTTACAATGACACATAAAAGGCGAAAAATAACAGAAAAATGGGCGGAATATGAAATATTTAAAACTTTTTCTACTGATTAATATTTTCTTAATGGCGAGTTTTACGGCCAGTGCCGCAACATATAACGTTAAATACATTGAAATTAGAAACAATAACACAGGTACTATTAATAAAAGCCATTCTTTGGCGATCAGTCGGGTTCAGGGAATGAACGGTAGCACCGATAGATATTTTAACAGTGCAAAGTCAAGTAGAGCCTCTTGGAACAACACAGCCACGTTCAACGCCAGCAAGGCTATTGATTATACTAACCAAACACTCTACCTTGACGCTCTTGGTAACCACACAAAAAAAGGTGCGGATCGTACCTTCCTAACACTAACGTACACCAATGAGACAGCGATAGACAAGCTGATGGTTTGGGGCCCCCTAAATCGACCAAAATGGGCAAATTATGATATTCGATTTTTCAATGTGGCTGGTACTCTAGTGCATACAGCGTTTTTAGATATGAGAACAACTACGCACAATTATAAATTATTAGATTTCACTGCCCCTACCCCTAGCCCTATGCTTATCCCTGTCCCTGCGGCTTTTTTCCTCTTTGCGCCAGCTCTGCTTGGGGTTCTTGGATTGCGTCGTTCAGCAAGGAAAGCTAAACTCGCCTGATAAACCTCATTAGCGCCTTAAAAACATTTGTTCGGCTAATCACTATCCGCAAAGCTTCTTTTTGCAGGTAATAAGCCAGTTATTGAATCAATGGGGTCAATTAAAGGGGATGCTATGATCCTCCCCCAAACGACTGGACATTAGTTGCTATTATAAAATGCTTTCTCAAATACTTTTCCTAGCTTGCTCTCTTGAATGATAGGTGTTCTCATAGATTAATTCTGTTTTAAGCGTACCAAAAAAAGCTTTCAGCCACAGCGTTATCAAAGCAGTCTTCTTTTGCACTCATGCGAGGAGTGTAAAGCAGCTACATTTTATCCTAGTGCTTGGCAGACAGTGAGATGTATGGTTAAGCCACAACCTAAATATCTTGGTATTGTTGCTAAGCTCTATAATGCGCCTGAATAATATTTCCGGCGGCAATGCCAGCTACTTCAGATGTTTGTTTCAGAGCTTCTATAGGTTAGCTGAATAAGGCAGTGATTGAGGTGAATGGTTATTCCCTTGTTTATAGCTCTAACGTAGTGCCGATATTCTATGGGCACTCCCGAAGGGCAAGCCGAGAAGAAATATTTTTCTGCGTTATGAAAAAAGGAATTAAAATAACTAGTCCAGCAATTTCATGCTTTGAACTCCGTTACTGCTCGACATGCTGAATCCTGCACCTTGAAGTAGTTTGAGTATTTATTGCTTTGTCATAGACGATTGTAAAAAATTGTTAGTGTATTAGCCAGTAATAGTCGTGTTAATCGCAGTAGAGGACAATACTATGAAAATCGCAATACCAAGGGAGATCCTTAGTCAGGAGAGCCGGGTAGCCGTGACCCCAGCCACTGTTATTCAGCTTAAGAAATTAGGTTTCAATATTGTTGTGCAACGCGGTGCGGGAGAGGCTGAAAAGTTCAAAAAAGAAGCGTGTCAAGAAGCGAGTGCTGAGATTGTTAGCCTCAAAGAAGCGTTTCAAGCTGATCTCATCTTGAAAGTTAATGCGCCCACTATTAATACTGACACTGGCGTTGACGAAACCGATCTAATGAAAGTTGGTACGATAGTAGCAATGTTTGTATGGCCAGCTCAAAATGCTGAACTGTTAGAGAAGTTTAAAGCGAAAGGCATTAACTTGCTCGCTATGGATATGGTTGCCGCGTATTTCACGTGTGCAATCCCTCGATGCACGTAGCTCATTAGCTAACGTAGATGGCTAGCGTGGCGTGATTGAAGCAGCTAATCATTTTGGTCGTTTTTTGACAGGTTAAATAACTGCTGCAGCTAAAGTACCGCCAGCGAAAGTGTTGCTGATTGGTGCTAGTGTTGCAGGTCTTTCTGCTTTAGGCGCCGCTGTAGCTTAGGGGCTATCCTTCGCGCTTTCGATACTTAACCTGAAGTGAAAGAGCAGATCAACTCCATGGGAGCTGAATTTTTAGAAGTCGACTTCGAAGAGAAATCGGGCTCAGGTGATGGCAATGCAAAAGTCATGAGTAAAGAGTTTATTGACGCAGAGATGGCGTTGTTCCGTGAGCAAGCCAAAGATGTTGATATTATTACCACGGCTCTTATCCCAGTTAAACCTACACCAAAATTGATTCCAGCTGACATGGTTGGCTTGATGAAACTCGGAGTGTTATTGTCGATCTTGCGGCAGCGAACGGCGGTAAGTGTGAACTGACCATACCAGGTGAAGTAGCAGTGGTGAACGATGTGACTATTATCGGCTATACCGAGCTTTCACGTCGTCTTCCGACTCAAGCAAGTCAATGGTAAGGTACAAACTTAGTTAACCTGCTTAAGCGGATGGTGCCAGAGAAAGATGGCAACTATGAGATTAATTGCAATGATGAGGTGAACCGTGCTGTTGCAGGAGTTAAATGACTGCAAGACCTGATCCTCAAGATATCGCTAAAACATCACATCCTAGCTAAAATACCTCAGTAAAAGTAGGCCTCGCCTAGCCCTGACAAGCTATTACAGAGTCCATAATGGTAACGAATTTAACATTAAAGTGATCAAAGCTTACGCTCTATTTCCGAATAATCGCTATCTTCTCAAAAAAGTAGAGTACCTAATTGACTTTCTTAGTCAGCGCTTTCAATTACGCCTTATTAGGCGTAATAAGAGCTGATTTTCACAGTGAACAGAAACTTACCTATTCTTACGTTTGTCGAAAACGCATTAAATAATCAGATTATAAAGCCCTTAATATGTTGAGTTTAATGACTGGTTTATATCTGGGTTAATTCTCATGTGAGTCTCATTTATTTGATCAGATACTTTGAGAAACAGGCAGGGCTCTAATGACAACATTTAGACCCATACTGTTATTCACTTTCAGCAAGAGCGAGACTCATTTTGTCAAATATGCGATATAAGGCTTTAAGCCCCTGTCTTGCAGAAATAATGTCGCCTTTTTTATGCATTAACTGTAAGGTATTTGCCAAATCATGAACCTCAGAATGTGCTTTGAGTAACCTGTTTGTACTTTTTGTATCGAAAAATGATTCAGTTTTTGCCCTATTTAACCAGACACCACAATGACAGATTTTACGATCTAAAATGGGCCAAAGTAGAGAAGAATCTGAATCCGCTTCTATGTTTAAGGTGAATTTTTGTTTCCATTGTTCGCTGACTATCCTGAAAAGTTTAATTCGATTCTCACGTTCTGTTCGTTTTTTCTTTCCATTTTGCAGCCATTCTTGATTCGGCGAATAATCATTAAACCAATGTACAAAATCATCAGAAGTCATTGGTTTTGCAATGGCATAGCCCTGCGCTTTATCACAGCCCATAATTTGTAACATGAGTCCATGATTTGTTGATTCAACGCCCTCGGCAATAACGTCACGATTAAAAGAGTCGGCTAGCCCAATAACACCATCAATAATTGCTGAATCATTAGGATCATCTAGCATATCCCTAACGAAGGATTGATCAATTTTAATAATACTTGCAGGCAAGTTTCTCAAATGAGTTAATGAAGAATAACTTGTACCAAAATCATCAAGTGCGATTCCGACACCGAGGATTGTTGTGCAAGATCCTATTATTTTAATAATGGCATCCAAATCACCTAAAGCGCTACTTTCTAAAATTTCAAGTTGTAAACTATTTGCTTTTACTGACGGATGCTTATCTAATATGCTGGCAAGTTGTTCGAAAAAAGTACTGTCTTGAAGGTGATTAGACGAAACGTTAACACTCACCTCTATATCGATGCCCATTGATTTCCATATTTCAATTTGAGCCAATCCTTTGGCTATGACCCAATAACCCACCTGAATCTCTAACTCACTTCCTTCTAAAACAGGTAAAAAGTCAAGCGGAGCAATGATCCCCTTTTCCGGATGAATCCAACGAATGAGTGCTTCAGCCCCAAATACGTTACCCGTTACCATATTTACCTTGGGCTGATAATACAAAACCAGCTCATCGTTTAATAATGCCTGCTCAATCTCCATTAATTTTGTATGCCGATTCACGGCTTCTTGATCTCGTTCCGCATTGAATGCTGAATAACAGTTTTTCCCCGCCACTTTGGAGGCATACATTGCTTGATCAGCATGTCTTAGTAGAGTGTCGATATCAGCATTGTCATCAGGATAAAGCGTGAAACCACTTGAAACTGTTATATTATGCAAATAATCATTAATTCGGTAAGACTCAGCGAGGACACGGTGAATATTACCCATGATTTTATTGCAGTCACTTAAAGAGGAAATATCATTTAGCAAGAGCGCAAACTCATCCCCGCCTTGCCTTGATACGGTATCTTCTTGTCTGATAGTAGCTTTGATGCGGCTAGCAACCTCAATCAATAGCTGATCCCCCGTATCATGTCCAAAACCATCATTAACAGGCTTAAAGTTATCCAAATCGATAAAGCAAACAGCTAATTTAGATTTGTTGCGAATACTGTGTGCAATTGCCAAATCAAAACGGTCACTAAAGAGAGCTCTATTTGGTAAATTCGTCAAATTATCATAATGAGCCATTCGAGCGAGTTTTTCTTGTTGCTGCTTAGTATGCGTGATGTCAGTGAATACACCTACGTAATTTATAATTGTCCCTGCGTCATCTAATAAGCTAGACATAGTCAATAATTCAGCATAAAGTTCGCCATTTTTTCTTCGATTCCATACTTCGCCTTGCCAATGTCCTTTTTTATCGACGGTATTCCACATATCGAGATAAAATTTGGGTTGTTGTTTACCAGAACTCAGCATAATCGGAGTTTTCCCCATCACCTCTTCTAAACTGTATCCTGTGATATTACAAAAAGCGGGGTTAACATCCACAATATTTCTATCGGCATCAATGATTGTGACGCCCTCTAGTGAATCGGAAAATACGCGAGAAGATAACCGAAGTTTATCCGCAATTTTTTTCCGTTCGTCCACTTCGTGCTTTAGGCTAGTGTTAGCTTGCTCGAGTTTTAATCCTCGGTGTTCAACGATGGTCAACATATTATTAAAAGTACTAGCCAAGACTCCAAACTCATCATTAGAAATCACCTTGGCTCGATGAGTGTAGCTTTTTTGACTAATGATGCTTTTTATTACCGCAAGCAATTGCGTTAATGGTGTGAGGAATCTATTTTGAAGTGCCAACATCAAAAAAAAACTGATAATAAAAGCAATAAGACTAATGACCATAACAAGTTCATAAAATTCCTTGCGCTGATGGCTCATCCTACCTAAATCATCAAGCACATGAAGTACGCCAATAGTCTTACCTTCAAAAAAGAGAGGGGTGTATGAGTGCAATAAATCATCCTCGAATATCATCTTAGTCTCTTTTAGTTTTATACTCGACAGCAAAGATAAGTGATTATGATGATCTGGCCTTGGATAATCGGCATTAAGTGATTGATAATCAGTGAAAATATTTCCATCACTACCGATCAGGCAGGCATGAATAATATCCGATTCAACTTTAAAGGTAGCCAAGGTTTCATTCGCAGAAATTGGATCATCAAAAATCATCGCTGACTTACTATTTATTGCGATGGCACTACTTAATACACTTAATATGTCTTTAGCGTGCTGAAATGACATCTCACGTTGATTTTTAATTAATGAAATACTAATAGCCGCAATTACAAAGAGTGCAATAGCCAACATTGATAGCATCAATTTAGCTCTGATCGAGGTAAAAAATAGCAGTTTCATATCACCGCTTGACATCAATAGCTAATTTTAGAACATGAGAACTCATTTTTAGCTGCGAATTTAGTATTTCTTTCATGTTAACTTTAAACCGCAGTTTATTATTTACCAATACAAGTTCAATCATCCCCCCTAAGTTGGTAAAATCAGGGACATTAGATACGGTCAGAATTGCTTTATTTTTAACTGCCGATAAGATGGCATTTATTTTTGGTTCAGCTGCAGCACCAACATACACTACATTACACTGGCCAAGATCACTAATATCCTCGATTAGTACCGTACTAATGTTCTGAGTTTTGATTTTTTTATGTACGATCTTTTCAAAATCTTTTGTATACGTATCACTGAAATAGCAGAAGTTAAATTCACTCACTGTGTCTGAGTGCGGCCATTGGGTGTATTTAGCAAAATTATAAGTTAAAGCCACTTTTATGGTTTGGATATTTTGTGCAAGCACCAAACTAGGAATCGTGAATAAAATAACGAATAGCCAGCTTAGTCCATGAATTTTAAAAAGTATCATTCTATTTCACATCCAATATTAATATGAAATAGTAACTTTTGTAAAAAATGACGGCTCGACTCGGTAAGGAATTCGAAATTGCTCTGCTTCATATTCAATATGAGCACCGTAAAATAAATTTTTCCCATACGCTGATAACACTATATTAGGATTTATTTTCCAGTTAACTCCCATGTCAACCCCCTTGAATGAAGCTATCTTCTTATATACGACGCTCGGTGTGAGATTCAAGGAATCGATAATACGCGTGGTGCCGACATAACGCCAAGTCGCATGAAATTCGAGATTTTTATCAAATTTCCAGTCGGCATGAAGAGAAACCATATTCTTAGGCGCCGCCACATTTTGTGTCTGTTGGAGGCTGAAGTTACTTTTAATATAACTATAATTTAGCTTAAGTTTAAACCCATCAGTAACTAACCATTGATTGGATAATTCCAGGCCATAAGACTGGCCATCTTGGCTATTATCAAAGACCGACGCAGTAGGATTTGCAGGATTTGGACGCTTAACACCTCGAAGCTTATCGTAGTCGTTATAAAATATCGTACTATCGAATATAAATCGTGAGGCCCCCCCGGCAAAACGGTAACCCAATTCATAGGCCAATAACGTTTCAGAATCATAGTCTTTACTGCCTGCTACCGTCACTGGGATTGGCGTCGGAATATTAGGAATTATTCCGACGGGATAGGTTATATTATGAATTTTAATATCATTTTCACCTCTCGATGGTGTTCGAACTGCATAAGCAACTGATGTCCATAATTTATGCTGATCGTCTAGCTTCCAACTTAAGCGGGCATTAGGCTGCCATTCTATTCCCGTATAACTATTATGTTCAACGCGTGCGGCCAAGCTTAACCAAAGGGCGTTATCAACTAGAGAAATTTCATCCCGCAAAAAGGCACTTGATAATTGCGTTTTATCTGAACGAGATGGGCTGGTTATTGTTGCGTGTGGACTTATTATATCCTTAATACGCCTATAGCCCATTCCCCAGATGATATTATGGCGCTGTCCGGCTAGAAATTGGTGTTGAAAATCCAGGTCAAATGTTCGTGTTTCAAAGCCAAAGATGGTGTCATCTCGATTTGCGTAATCATAGTATGCTTGAATAGTATAAGATGAATTTGGTGATTTGACTTGTTTATACTTGGCTAAAAGATTCCAGCCATCAGCATCAAATTTGTCTGAAAAATACTCTCGGTGTTGTGGTGCTGAGGTCGCAAGAGTAGCAACATGCCCCACATGCTGCATTCGGCTCTGGTAAATATCCGAACTAATTGTTATCTCTGACGATTTCGAGAGCTTCGAGTCTAAACGCCCCCCCAGCTGATGGTGTGACCATTTATTTTTAAGATCAACGCCATTTAATAACTGTTGCTGCTGCGAGCCAATATCATTTTTTTGATACTGCAAAGAGTCTCGGTTAAAACCTTTAATGTATGCTCGTGCTGTCGTGTCGTTTGTTAAACTTCCACCATATCGAACGGCACCAAAGCCTTTCTCATAATCTCCTGTGCCTAACTCCGCATAACTCCCTTTTGTTTGTGAAGTATGCTTCGTTATAATATTAATCACTCCATTGACCGCATTAGCGCCCCATATTGCCGCACTGGGGCCGCGAATTATTTCAATACGGTCGATGTCGCTAATTAATGTATCCTGAACTTCCCAGTAAACCCCTGAAAACTCTGGCGAATAGAGTGTCCGTCCATCCATCAAGACTAATAGCTTATTGTTATAACGTCCATTAAATCCTCGGCTACTTATTGCCCATTTCTGGGAATCAATCTGTGCTACATGTAATCCTGGAACACTTCGTAAAGCTTCGGGAATCGACGTCACTCCTGATCGATTCAAATCTTCATTACTGATCACATAAATGGCCGCAGGTGATTCAGATAAGGCTTGGCTCTGCTTCGAGACCGAAGTGACCTCAACATTAAGCAACTCCTCTAGAGATAACTCAAATAATTCTGTCGCACTGACCTGAAAGGGCGTGGCGATCATAAAAATTGCCACATGACGTAATTTCACCACCATCATAATATTATTTCTTCCTTTTTAACATCCATGTTCAATCTGATACATACTAAATCATAACAAATGTTGCTTTAAAAATGTAAGTCATTCTTTATTCGACTTATTTAACCTACCACTCTAAACCAAAAAGTCCGCCACTTATTTTACAATAGCAGTACCGCCCTTTAAACTACATATAATATATATGTGTAATAACTGTGCCTTTCTTTCAATGTACTCGATTCCGCCACATTCAATACTGTTAACCCAGCAGCTCAAGAACCAGGTTGCCCAATTTCGGGTATGGCAGTGCTTGAAGTCTGGAATGCTGAGAACGTAGTGGTATTTAAACGTTCAATGGCAACGGGTTATGCTGGTGTGCATAATCCACTCTTCTTTAAAGAGAACTCCGAGATACTATTTGGTGATGCAAAAGAAAGTGTTAATAAAATCTTAGCGAATATCTAATGTTCTTCACCGGCTATTACAAGTTAACAATGCCAGTCAGCGATGACTAGATTGTTTATCTCATTATTGAATAAAAAAAGAGCGTTATAGCGCTCTGTATTCATTAAGACTGTGTTAAGGAAGTTTTATGTACAAGGCTAGATTGAGTTGTATTGCGCTAACGGCAATGATGTTGACTGCAAACTTATTTGCATCACAGATGCCTGTTGATCAATGTACTGGTATGCAGATACAAACATTAGGGGCGGGAGGGCCTGAAATTAACGATGGCTTGGCATCGACATCATTTCTGGTTTGGATAAATGGCAAGGCAAGAGTCATGGTCGATGCTGGTGGAGGTAGCTCACTGAATTTTGAACAATCCACAGCGAACTTTAATGACCTGCGGGCTATCGTACTTACGCATTTACATGTGGATCATAGCGCGGCGATTCCCATCTATATTAAGGCAGGTTTCTTCACTGGAAGAGATCAGCCTTTGGGAATTTTTGGCCCTCATTCAGCTGCAAACTTCCCCTCGACCACTGAGTTTATCTCAGCGCTGTTCGATGATAGACAAAAGAGTGCTTTTCCTTACCTGTCTGACAACGTTAAGCAGCAAGCTTCCACTGATTATCTTATACAGCCTCAGAATATAGTGCCTGATAATAAAGTCTGGCAGCAAGCATTAACAGATGTTCTCTCAATTGCGGCCATCAATGTACTTCATGGTCCAGTGCCCGCTTTAGCATGGCGAGTGAACTTAGGTGAATGCTCTGTTACCTTTAGTGGGGATATGAATGGTCGTAGTGGTAATTTAGCTATTTTAGCGAAAGGCTCACAGCTATTAGTGGCGAATAATGCCATTGGGCAAGAGGCAGGGCGGGTTGAAAAAAGCTTGCATATGACACCTAAAAAAATCGGAGAAATAGCCCAACAGGCAAAGGTTAATCAAGTGATGTTGGCGCATTTCATGTTGCGTAGCACAAAGACATTGGATAAGTCACTTGAGATCATAAAAGCGGGCTTTTCTGGTAAAGTGATCTTAGCAAATGAGCTTGAGCTTATTCAGGTTAAATAATGCTCTATTTTAAAAATGGAGTCATGAGCTCACCATTCCCAAAGCCTAGTTGATCTTGATTTTATTGTAGAAAGTATTGATCTGATCAACCAGGCTACTTGTTACGGAATTACTTACTCGATATTAAGGACATTATTGATGGAAAGCACTAAAGTCTTTTTGGACAATGATCAAAATAATCCCAGATCGGTTTAGCGTATCACTGTAATCGCGTTGAATTCAGCCATTGTGATATTTAGTTGTAGCTTACGATCTTTGAGTTAATAAGCCACTAAACTTCTAACCACATTAAGCCTGAAACCATGTGTACCTTGATGTCTTATAGGCTCAATGTGAGAGATTTTTTTTAACTGGTCGGTTTAACTTAGTCGTTTCACTGGCTTTTGATTATGTTTGATGGGTTCCTAATATCACCTTTTGCAAGTCCAAAATAACTTTGGAATAGCATCCTGTTAAAGACTTGTACCGTACAGCATTATGCAAACCAAAAGATTTAGGTGCTTACCCTATGAGCTGGACTGCCCCTATTGCTTGCTCGATGGTCAATTACAAACAAAAACCAACGGGCGAAAACACTTAATAGCAACAGGGAATAGAGCGACACGCAACTCAAACTCACGGATCAACGCCAGTAAAGAGAGTGAGTCGAGGTTACTGGCTAGTTGATTAGTAGGTCGCAGTTATCGTTTTGCACGAAAAGTAATGAAGCTCTATCAAAGTAGGATGCAAATAGAGGCCGTTAAGTGTATTAGCGATGTGAGCTCAAGTTGTGCTTTTTCTATTGGGTTTAGCGGTGAAGAAAATGAATTAACACTGTCTATATCAAGCCCATTCACCTAAAAAAAGTGCCGTATTCTGATACCAGTTTATTGGTTTAAAGGACTATTAAAGACAGGTGGTTACGGTTAACCACAAAAGATTGGAAAACAACCATAAGAGACTTACATCGCTTGATGCAGATGCCACTGCATAATGAACTGTTTTTTATTTCGTGGGGATCCATCAGGGAAAGCCATCTTGAAATACTGAGTGGTTGCTAGCCGATTAATTTTCCCCTACGACTTTCTTTTCGTATAACATCGTTTTGAAGGGGTTGGCTATATCTACTTCCCATGCATTAGGCTGTCATGGATACGTATGTTCTTGGAATTTATTTTAGCTAGATAGTTGAGTAAATAAAAAAGCCAGCTTTAGTTTCCTAAATCTGGCTTTCTTTTTCTATGCTGTGAAGTGGCTAAACTTCATTGCGCCATTGATGACATGAATCATCAAAGATATTGCTAACTTCTTCTGGACCCCATGTGCCTGCTTCATATTTATGAACGAAGTCTTGTTCTTTTGACCATTTTTCAATGATGGGATCAACGGCTTTCCATGCAAGGTCTACTTCATCTGAACGAAGGAATAATGAGCGATCGCCTAAGATTGCGTTGAGAATCATCGCTTCATAAGCATCTAGTTTATGAGCGGGATCTTCATATTCATTGGTTTCAAGGCCCACTGTATGCGCTTTAATTTCAAGGCCCGGTTCTTTAGCTTGCAGTTCAATGCGAAGTGTATTGTCCGGTTGTAAGCCCATAGTGATCCAGTTTGCATGGCTATCGCCGATGTCTGTGCCTTTAAATAATTCTTGAGGTGGTTTTTTGAAACGAATTGCAATCATTGCTTTTGATTCTGGCATGCATTTACCTGTGCGTAGGTAAAATGGCACATCGCGCCAGCGCCAGTTATCAATGTAGACCTTCATGGCGGCATATGTTTCAGTCACACTGTTTTCTGGTGCATCATCTTCTTCTAAGTAACCCTTTTGATGTTCTCCATTCACAACGCCAGCAGCATATTGACCACGGAAGGAATGGCTATCAACCATATCTTCCGATAGGGGACGAATAGATTTAAGTACTTTTACTTTTTCATCACGTAGTGATTCGTCATTCAAATCTGCTGGTGGTTCCATAGCGACCAATGTCATTACTTGTAGTAAGTGACTTTGAATCATGTCACGCATTGCGCCTGAACCATCATAATATCCAGCACGTCCGCCAACACCTTGCTGTTCTGCATGGGTGATCTGCACGTGGTCGATATAGTTACGATTCCATAATGGTTCTAATAATAGGTTGGCAAAACGGAATACCATAATGTTTTGCACTGTGCCTTTGCCTAGGTAGTGATCAATACGATATGTTTGATTTTCAGTAAAGTTACGGCTTAGAACTGCTTCTAATTCTGCCGCACTTTTTTGGTCGTAACCAAATGGTTTTTCAACGACTAGATGACGCCAGCCTTTATCTTCATTATTTAGGCCAACAGCAGCTAGGTTGTCACCTACAACACCAAACAATGATGGGCTGATTGATAAATAGAAGACGATATTATCGGAGAAGGCATTAGCAGGATCGTCTAATAATATTTTAAGATCTTGGTATGATGCACCATCATTAATATCATTCTTGAAATAGCTTATTTTTGCTAAAAAGTTTTCTAATGCATTATCAGCTGCACCTTCGCGTGCTTTTTCGGTAACATAGCCGCTGACAAGTAATTTCCAGTCATCTTGCTCTTTTTCACTACGACCCATACAGATTATTTTTGTATCGGCAGTAAGGCGATTTTCGACATCTAAGTGATAAAGTGCTGGAAGCAGCTTCTTTTTAGAAAGATCTCCAGTAGAACCAAAGATGATGATAGTACAAGGTTTCATTTTTTCTCCCGTTGCAGGCTGTGATTTTGCCCGTGACCGTATATAATTTGGTAATTGTACCAATTTTTAGGAGCGTGGCGTGCGAAAAGTTCTTTTTGCTAGTAGCGAAGTTCACCCATTAATGAAGACTGGGGGATTGGCAGATGTTTCTGCTAGCTTACCTACTGCACTTCACAAACAAGGTCATGATGTTCGCATTATCATGCCTGCATACCGTCAATGCTTAGAGGCTCTGACAGAATTTCATACTGTTGCGACAATTAAACTGGATGGTTATCACTCACCGATTGAGATTATACAATCTACTTTATGTGATACTGATGTTACGCTTTGGCTGGTAAACTCGCCTGAACATTTTGATCGTAATGGTGGTGCTTATGGTCCTAAATCAGGGCGTGACTGGGAAGATAATGCGGCACGATTTGCTTTATTCTCTCGTGCAATTGCTGCCGTAGCGATGAATCAAGGCCAATTAGATTGGCAGCCAGAAATATTACATTGTAATGATTGGCAGACTGGACTGGCTCCAGCATTAATTGCGGATTTACCAAATCGTCCTGCGACGATATTCACTATTCATAACTTGGCCTATCAAGGTTTATATCCTCGTTCTTCTTTTGAGGCTTTAGATTTACCAAAATCATTTTGGCATAGCGAAGGCCTAGAGTTTTATGACATGCTGTCCTTTATGAAAGGTGGTTTGAACTATTCAGATCATATTACGACCGTTAGCCCAACCTATGCCGATGAAATTTGTAGGTATGAGTTTGGTTATGGACTGGAAGGCTTACTCGCCGAACGTGCAAAACAAGGTGAGTTAACGGGTATTATCAATGGTATTGATTTGGATGAATGGAACCCTGAAACAGATAAAGCATTAAGTAAAAACTACTCTGCTCACACGATTCGTAATAAGTTAGCTAATAAAACTGCACTGCAGCAGCACTTTGCCTTGCCTTTAAAAGAAGATGTACTTGTTATCGGCCTAATTAGTCGCTTAGTGTCTCAAAAAGGCATTGATTTAAGCATTGATGCCATAGCAACATTATTGGATGCTGATGAAAATATTCAGCTGGTTTGTTTGGGTAGTGGCGAAGCTAGTTTCGAACAAGACCTTCGTGTATTGCGTGCTCGTTACCCAGATAAAGTCGGTGTCACCATTGGCTATAATGAACACTTAGCGCATCAAATTGAAGCAGGCTCAGATGTGTTTTTGATGCCGTCACGTTTCGAACCATGCGGTTTAAACCAGCTTTATAGCTTACGTTATGGCACACTTCCTATTGTTCGAAACACGGGTGGGCTAGCGGACAGTGTGGTTGATGCATCTGGTGATGATTTGAAACATAATTTGGCGACAGGCTTTAAATTTGAGGCGGCAACAGCAGAAGCACTTGAAGACACTTTACTTCGAGCCGTTGCACTATTCCGACACCCACGAATTTGGCGAAGACTGGTTCTTACAGCAATGGCGCAAGACTATAGTTGGGAAAAAAGTGCCCAAAGGTATCATGACCTTTATCATCAACTGAGCTGAGAACCTCAGCGTTCGACAACGCTATTGTGACTGACTATAAAACCATATAGCACAATTTGCTCAGCAGAGTTATTGAGAGTTCATAGCACTGCTTGAAGGTTTCCGCTGATTAGTTTCATGAAGCATGCTCGGTGTCTGAAATTGCTATGATGACTATTTTTTAGTCTTTGTCATGCACAGACTCATATCCATGTGGATAAGGCCAGCCATAACCCCAGCGAAATGAGGTCGGCCAGTAGGGCGAACCACCTACACGAACACCTAATAACATGAGTTCAGCAATAATAGGCTCACCGACTGCAGCAACGCATTGCTTCAGAGCTAAATCAGCCTCTAAGCGTTGTTGATAGGTTCCCCCTTGCCAATATGCTCGATCATGTTCTGTGCAACAAGATAGCCACAACTGTTGCTGTTTAATCGTGCCATCTGGAAAGGCACTGCAACCATCTGATGTGAACGGCTTAATTTCTTCAGCATGTATATTGGCTACAAATAGTACCATTAGACTCACTAAAATTAAATTATTCATTGCTCGATTAAATGGACAACCTGATGAGTAATAAACATTATCAGCAATACTGCAATGCCAAATACATACAGCCCTACATGGATCTGAATAGTGGCGATAACACCGAGTTTGACTGTCACAATTAGCATGGCAACGACCATAACATCCAACATCGCCCAACGACCATAATCATGCATCATATGCAGTAATCTCTTCCGACGCTTAGGGTGCGTTGTGCTGAGATGAAGTAAATTAAACAGTAGGGCAATTTTAGCAACAGGGATAATAATGCTAAAGAAGGCAATGACAAAGAATAGAAATAGCTGATCATCTTGTAGTAATTTCCAGATACCAGAAATGACTGAGAATGAATTATCAAACAGTATAAATTGAGTGATTGTCATCATAGGCATCATAAAGCCAGCTGCTAGTAATAATGAGGTTATTACTAGTAGCCAACGTAATGCGATGACATTATGAATAATCGGTTTAGTCACTGTCTTTGGGTGAATCTACACGATCTTTTTTGGCAATATAACGTGGTTTATCAGCATTCTTTTTATTTTTATTTTTAGATTTTGCTTTGTTCATTTTAGACTTAGGCTCTAGCCCTTTGATTTTGCCAACAGGTAACTTGGCGTCTAAATGAAACTCAATGCGTTCAAGATTTTTTAAATCATGATGTTCTACTAAATTGAGAGCGGTACCGACTTGATCGCCACGACCTGTACGACCAATACGGTGAATATAAATTTCGCCTTTAAAGGGCATGTCGTAGTTAATGACATGGCTAATATTCGTTAAATCTAAACCACGTGCAGCGACATCTGTAGCTACCATAACCTTAACTTGGCCAGTACGGAATTTTCGAGTTTTATCTAGACGAACGGCTTGGTCGAAGTCACCATGCATCACTTGGGCTGAAACATTGCGAGATTGTAACCACTCGGTAATTTCTTCAGCACGTTCACGCTTATTACAAAATACTAAGGCACTACTGCACTCACCTTTGTTGATGGTTGCCAGTAATAATGCCTGTTTATGTTCTTTATTATCCGCATAGTAAATCGTTTGGGAAACTTGTTCTGATTTTTCATTCGCGGCATGAATTTGAATTACTTCAGCATCTTGCAATAATTCTTCTGCAAAGATCTCTACGCCGCTGCCAGCCAGTGTGGCAGAGAACAAACAAGCCTGAAAACCATCAGCAATAGTGGCGAGTAAGGCTAATACATCAGGACTTTGGCCCATATCGAGCATACGATCGGCCTCATCAATAATCACCATATCAATGTCTGATAAATCAATAGCTTCATCAGAGACTAAGTTTAATAAACGACCCGGTGTGGCAATGATAATGTCACAGGCTTGTTGGGCATAGTTAGCTTGTTTTGATTGTGAAAAGCCACCGGTGACAATGGCCGTATTGACCTTAATATTTCTGGCAAGCTGCGTGATTACATTCTGAATCTGGAATGCTAATTCACGTGTAGGAGCAAGTACTAATATTTTTGGGTCAGGGCCGTTATTAGGCTCATCAATTAACATCTGTAAGGCGGGTAAGACAAATGCAGCTGTTTTACCGGTGCCTGTTGCCGCGCCAGCTAAAACATCTTTTCCTTCAAGAATAAAAGGGATTGATGCTTCTTGAATGGCTGTCGGTGTAGTGAATCTTAATGAATCAAGCGCATCTAGCAACTTGTCATCAAGCATAAGATCATCAAATGTCATAGGGGTTACTTTTTAATTTCAAAGGCAAGAACATTGCCAGTTAACATCATAGGAATAAGGATTAAATTTTTGTCGAGCAATACGGTGTGATCAGCACTGCCTTGAGCTAGGGAAATCAATGTTGTACTGGTACCTTCTGGCGTGATGTGGAGTAACTTGCCTTGCATCCAATCAGTCACAAAGTAATTACCATTGCCATCGGCTTCAAGGCCATCAAGATTACCAGCGGGGCTTTTGTCACCCAAGCTTTGGATTTTTTTGCTGTTTAAATTAATTGTTTTTAGGTGACCTGCAATATCAGTTGCAAAGCCATCAGTCATATTGCCCCAACTAGCAACAATTAAATTATCACCTTCAACCAATAAACCATTTGGCTGTTCTAGTTGTTCATCGTGTAGCCAAATTTCAAACTTGTCACCTGATAAGCGATGAATGGTATTTGTCATCATATCTGAGACATAAACATTGCCCCCAGCATCAGCTACAACATCATTCATAAAAATTGCTTTTGGTGCTTTGTAACGCTGGATAACTTTCTGTTGTTTAGTATTAATAACAACTAATTCATTAATGTCAGCAACATAAAGTAAATTGCCAATAAGGGCTAAACCTTTCGGTGCATTTAGGCCATCTAACCAATGTTGATTAATAATTTTTCCATCAAGTGATAAAGTCGAAATATAGCCATTGCCATCGGCATCATTCGGATTACCATTTACATTTGATACAAATAATAGTTGTTGTTGCGCATCATAAACCACTGATTCAGGCGCTTCAAAACTGGACTCCGATTGCCAAACCGGCACTAAAACTGGGCTAGCAGCTAGCGTAAAGCTAGCTAACATTAGATATACGAAGGATAGCCAAATAGATATAGGTTTCATAATAGTCTCGAAAAGGTAGATGATTTACGCTGTAATGATAACAGTGTTTGGCTTGTTAGACTAAGTTAGGCGTTGACCGTCAAGCACTAGCAAACTACGATAAAGGGCTACTATTTAGCCAATCGAGCAATCTGATCATGCAACAGCCCGTAACTGAGTCTGAACCCATTAAGAACTTCGCTTTATTTGAGTTAGGTTTTAGAACTTTTTTCTTATTAGCGACCTTATTTTCTATCATCCTGACGGGTGTGTGGATGGCAACGTATACCTTCGCTTGGACATTGCCAGTAACGAGTATTACACCTATTGCATGGCATGGTCATGAAATGGTATTTGGTTATGCCATTGCAGTTATAAGTGGGTTTTTGCTAACGGCTGTGCGTAACTGGACAGGAGTGCAGACAATTAAAGGCTTGCCGTTAGCACTATTGGGCCTATTGTGGCTGCTAGCGAGAACATTACCATTAGCTAATTCAGCCTTATTATTTGAATGGGCAGTGATCGCCGAGCTATTATTTTTCATCGGTTTAATCGCGGCATTGACGAAACCTATTATTAAAGTAAAGCAATGGAAACAGTTAATGATCATTTCTGTATTAATAATGATTTTTGCTGCTGATATCCTGTACTTCCTCGGAGTATTCCACATTGTTAATCAAGGTGTGTCATGGGGCTTGTTTTCAGGTGTTTACCTCATCATGGCGGTTATTTTTATATTAGCTGGACGCGTCATGCCTTTTTTTATTGAGCAAGGCGTTGGTTATAACGTTGAGTTAAAAAATTGGCCGCTAGTAGATCCGCTGAGTTTAGTATTGTTAGCTGCACTTTGCTTGAGCGATGTATTCTTCAAACAAACGCTATTAGTCAGTTTACTTTCAATTTGCCTCGCAATATTACATAGTATTCGCTTGGCTGGCTGGTATACCCATGGTATCTGGAAAAAACCACTTTTATGGGTGCTATTTCTGGGTTATAAGATGTTCATCATTGGTTTTATTTTGAAAGCTGCAAATAGCTTTAATCTATACCCTTCATCAATACCGCTGCATGCGTTCGCCTATGGGGGAATAGGGCTTATGTCGATAGGTATGATGTCTCGAATCTCATTGGGTCATACCGGTAGAAATATTAATGAACCTCCCAAGGCATTAGCGTGGATCTTCTTATGCCTCTTCATTGGAGCGATAATTAGGGTTATTGTGCCGATCTTCGTGCCAACTGCTTACCTGCATATTATCGGAACAGCACAGCTACTCTGGATTGTGGCTTTTGCTGGATTTTTCTATCATTATTTGATGATCTTCATTCGTCCTAGAGTTGATGGTCAACCGGGTTAAATAGTTACGGCCTAGCTCTTAGTATCAGCCAGATACTATGTAATAATAAAGCAGAGCGGATCTTTATAATTATGATTTACAGATGTTACTCTTTTATGTATCTGGCAGATTATTCATAATGAGCTCTGCAAATGCTTTTAGTCAATGAAACTAATCTCTAAAAAATTAAGGACTAAGTAAATACGCTGGTTTGTTGCTTAATAATCACGCTTTCTTCTCCCATTGATATATTTGCGCAATGAAAATTTCATTATGTCACTTTTATATTAAATTCAAGTACTTTGTATGTAGATAACAGAACCTCTAACCATACAATTTGTGCATTATTATGATTTTGTATGTTTTTATTGCCTACAAAATAATAATAACTTACTGTATTGCTAAATTGTATGTTCATAAAGGCAATATACATGAAAGTATGGTCACCAAGAATTGAGAAAGCATCACGTGTTAAATACATCGGTGTAGTTGATGCAATTGAAGAAGATATCAAACAACGATTGATTAAACCTGGGGATAAACTACCTGCCCAGCGTAGTATTGCCGAAAGCTTAGATATTGACCTCACTACGGTGACTCGTGCAATTAATGAAGCAACAAAACGAGGTTTGATTGAAACGCAGAGAGGCAGTGGTTCTTTTGTCGCGCTGACTACATTCTCATACTACAACTCACTAAAACTCTCCGACGGAAAGCCGCTTGATTTGAGTATGAATAATCCTCCAAACCCAGCTGGTTGGAGAATCGAAAATGAAATAGCATTAGCTCTGCAAGCGATTTGTGCTGAAAGTGATTCACCGATCGATCAGCTCAATTATCAAGAAACTGCTGGCAACCCTCAAGATCGGTTTATGGCTTCAAAGTGGTTGGATAATAAAATACCCAATATTAATCCAGATAAAATTTTAATTGCCAGTGGTGCCCACAGTGCTTTGTTTTCAATATTGAGTCATTTGAAATCAGTAGCTAAAAAATCCATTGCTGCACCCGATTTTTCTTATCCTGGTTTAAGGGCAATTGCCGATCAATTACAGTTTGATGTGTTTGGTATTGAAATGGATGATGAGGGCATCATTCCAGAAAGTTTAGCAACTATGTGTGAACGGCATACAGTTGATATCGTATATTTGATACCGAATATTGATAATCCAACTACCACCACATTATCAGCCAGTCGAAGAGGAAAACTGGCTACTATTTGCAAGCAATATGGTTTAACGATTATTGAAGATGATCCTTATGCTAGTTTTATAGATAAACCCTTGCCATCACTCTATAGCATATGCCATGAGCAAACATGGCATATTGCTACCTTATCTAAATGTATATCACCTGCCCTGCGTGTGGCTTATGTTGTTGCTCCAAATGTGGATGATGCATTATCTCTGGCAGAAGAAGTGCGTGTCAGTAGCTTAATGGCGCCACCACTGATGACTGCTGTGGTCTCGCACTGGATTAAAACGGGGCGAATCACTGAAATAACCTTGGCAGTTAAAGCTGAGAATAGTGCTAGACAACAACTTGCTGCTGCTATTTTTAAGCAATATGACATGAAAACTAATCCAGCGGGACCGCACCTTTGGTTGCCATTGCCAAAAAGAATGAGTGCACTCGACTTTTCTGAACAAGCGGAACGAATAGGTGTGTCAATTGTGCCATCAACAGCCTTTGTAACCGAACGGTGTCGAAGCCAAGCTGTGCGGGTATCATTAGGTGTATCAACCGATCATGACTCTTTGAAAACGGCACTTAACTTACTTGCAGACGTATTATCAACGCCGCGACGGCGGACTAAATCTATTATCTAAAATAGTAAAACACCTTCTAATTAAACTATAAAAATTAAGCACAGGAGAAGCTGTGATGACCAAGCTCGCCGATATTTCAGTAAAAGAAGAACTTTATGACTCACTTTCTGAGTGGAGTGTACACATAGGAGAAGGGGAAAACGTCACTGCTCGACGTATGAAAGGAAAGTTTAGAACCCTAAAAAATTGGGGCATGTCAGTCTGGTTAATTTACTTTATTTTCCCATATTGTCGTTGGGACAATCATCAAGCAGTATTACTTGACCTTCCTAATCAGCAGTTTCATTTTTTTAGCACAACGTTATTTCCACACGATATATGGGTGTTGTCGCTTACTCTCTTATTTTTTGCTATTTTGCTTGCTGCTGTGACTGGCGTAGCAGGGCGGGTATTTTGTGGTTACTTTTGTTTTCAAACTGTTTGGACAGATGCATTTACATTTATAGAAGGTAAATTGGAAGGCGATTCACCCTCACGTAAACACAAGTTCAACACAGCGCCTTGGTCTTCAAATAAGGTGATAAGAAAGCTAATTAAACACGTCTTATGGCTAAGTATTGCAGTATTAACAGGCATCTCTTTTTCAGTCTGGTTTATGGATGCATTCGAACTATGGGATCGGATTATTAGCTTTACAGCACCCAAGCCAGCTTGGATTGCAATTGCTACCTTTACCTTTTTCACTTATTGGTTTGCAGGTTTTATGCGTGAGCAAGTCTGTTTTTGGCTATGTCCTTATGCACGATTACAAGGCGTTATGTATGACCAAGACACAATATTGCCTGCCTATGATGCCAGCCGTGGTGAACCACGAACAAAATTGAGTAATCAACCGAACGAAGCAAAAGGTGCGTGTATTGACTGCAATGTTTGTGTTGCCGTATGCCCAACAGGAATTGACATCAGAAAAGGCCAACAGGAAGGCTGTATAACCTGCGGTTTATGTATTGATGCCTGCGACAGTATTATGGATAAAGTTGACCAACCTCGTGGTTTAATTCGTTATGCATCCTATAAAGAACTGTATAAAAATGTTGAACCGGTACAGTTTTTAAAACGTCCACGTGTGATTGTCTATAGCTTAATTATGCTGCTATCAGTTGCAGGAATTACTTATGGTTTTGGCCATTTACCACCAACAGAATTTAAGGTAGTTCATGAACGACAACCATTATTTGTCAAAATGAGTAATGGTGAAATTCAAAATAAATATATATTGAAACTGCTAAACAAAACCAAAAATACCTTAGAAATACAATATTCTATCTTAGGTTTAGAGCATGCCACTGTCAGTGGTATCGAAAAGGTGATCACTGTTGAACCAGGAAAAATAATTCCTATCAATGTATTAGTCAGAGTGGATGTATCAGCAAGTAATCCCCCAGCAATTCAAAAGTTTAAATTTATTGCTACTGATATAAATCATAGCAGTATTAGAACTGAATATACCGCTATTTTCATTAGTAAATAAACTCTAAGGAAAAGGGGGGATGTATCAATATGATGATTATGATAAATCACTTGTTATGGGTCGAGTAAGCCAGTTTGCTGATTACGTCGAACGACGGGGATGAAATAGCTTATTTAATACCCCTAGCTTTGGCTAGCGAGAATGAGGTGAATGATGATTAGTAGCGACTCAATTTGCCAAGGGTTACTAAGAGTAAAAACAGTCCGAAGTTAACTTTCAACATGCTCGCTACAAGAGTGAATGGATCACCCATTATGGGTATCAAGCAAATAAGATAGACCACCCTATTAGTTGATACGATATACTTTTGGCGTTGATGCGTTATGTCCAGAAGAATGTCCTGATGAAGATATCACTACAATAGTGAAGGTGAAAGGCTTAGTCGCTTCTTTTTACGAGACGAGAGTGTTTCACTTGGGACTTGAATTCACCTCATGACTTAACAAACGCGCCTACATAACGAACTTCTTGCTCCAAAACGTTTTCTTCACAAAAACAATGGCATTTAATGCAATCGACTGTGTCGCAGCAGCCACCCCTTTTTCCACTGCCAAATAAGTCAAAAACCGTTCAATATCTTTATCACCTAAATCACTAGGATGTTGCTTATTATTAAATATTATGAAATATTTAATCCAATACAGATACGTAGTGACTGTCCGCCGGCTATAGCGCTTAGACAGCATAAAGGACTCAACAGATTGTAGAAATGGAGATCTAATCATGCTCAACGCCTCTTCCTTGAAACAGAACAGATTTCACGATAACAAAAAACTGGCCACTATTGCCAATAAAACATTCCTGAACGTGGCTAGCTAATTTCTGATGAGCCACTCTGCCTTACAAATAATTAAATATAATCAGTCGGTTACATACAACCCACATTATGCGTGTTTTGAATTAAGTGGCCGCTACACTAATACTTATTATGTGGCCAGTTGGCCACATAAAACACACTGTTAAATTCCTAAGGAAATTATGACTGAAATTTTTACATCGGCAGAGTTTTGGAAGTTTGCTATCCCGCTAGTAGGCGGCGTTATCGCTTGGCTTGCAAACGAGCATCAGAAGCGAAGTCTTGAGCAATACCAAAAGAAGGAAGCTCAATATCAAGAGTTGTTAAACTCTCTAAAGGGGTTCTATATAGGTGTTGGCTCCCCACAAGAAAATGCAACTTTCTTAGCTCAATTGAACAAATGCTGGCTTTATTGCCCTGATGAGGTCATAAAGAACGCATATGCCTTTTTGGAAACTGTCCATACTGATACGCAGTTTACACAAGAACAAAAACAAGAGGCTATGGGTAAATTGGTTGCATCAATACGAAGTGATCTGATATCTCGCAAGTATGTAAAGTCAACAAGTTTGTCAGGTAAGGATTTCCGACACTATCGAGCAACCGGAATTTAACAAGTTTAGGCAAGCGACGCCAAAAAGCGGCGCGCCTGCTAAAAGCGTTATGTATGCTTGAAATTGTACTTACGTTCAAAAGGATAATTTAAAAATATCAAGGTATCAAGTATCAAGAAGTATCAAGGGGTCAGCCAGCTTGATTTTACAA
>ENA-OSET01001520-OSET01001520.1-sediment-metagenome-genome-assembly--contig:-NODE-1520-length-23999-cov-36.409163_pt1 | contig 23999 bp, 3 predicted proteins | sample MGYA00237882_ERZ534229 | MGnify/ENA primary metagenome ERZ534229 (study PRJEB26408, sample SAMN06266212) | sediment metagenome | isolation source: Hudson Canyon methane seep mesocosm | place... | reverse complement strand
GTTAAATGTACACGGTCGTATGCTGGGCGAACTTCCTCACAGAAAGTCACAATCTCATAATTATCTTTGATATCGCTGGCGACCAGACTCTCTAAGAAATTATGTCCTACCATGCCGTTACCAATAACAACTAAGGTTTGCTTTTTGCTCATGCTATCCTCTAAATTTGATGCGTAAATCGTATTTGAGATTATAAAAGCAGATAGTATGCCATAAATAAGATCAGGGATTGTATTGATTTAAAAGGAGTTTTGGTGGTGGGTTTGTAATTATTTGCACTCCTTTGGTGCGATTGGTGAATTTTAGTAGTGCATATGCCTTATTTGCATGAGTGAATCCTATAGAAATTGTATTATTCATCAGGAAAAAGGAATTAAATAAAATTTCCCTATTTATGAACTGTATTTATCCATGTTTGCACTGAAAGGGTGCTATCTGATGATTTTTGATAAATTATAAAATAATAAAAAACTTAAAAGTACTTCGTAAAACAATAGCATAAGATTTAACCCTGCTATTTTGGTATGGTGTTTGCTTGGTTGGTAATGAAAACTATAAATTTTAAGTTGAGTAAGCTTAATCCCATAATCAATTGAAGGTAAAAAGAGAAACTTATGTCTTATTTAGAACCCACAGAATTTGTAACCAAAATGGTTGATGCTGGTGAAGCTAAAGTCTACATGTCAACCAAAGATACTTTAATTCGTGCTTTTATGGCGGGTGCAACACTAGCTCTTGCAGCTATATTTGCAATTACTGTTGCGGTAAAAACTGGCTCTCCTTTATTAGGCGCTGTGCTTTTCCCTGTTGGTTTCATTATGCTATATCTAATGAAGTTTGATTTATTAACAGGTGTTTTTACATTGGTTCCTCTTGCATTGTTAGATAAAAGACCTGGTGTAACTGCTGGACAAGTGTTTAGAAACTGGGGTTTGGTTTTTACAGGTAACTTTGCAGGTGCTTTAGCCGTTGCTTTTATGATGTCTTTTATTTTGACTGTTGGATATAACACTGATGGTGGAGCTATTGCAGCAAAAGTAGGGTCAATTGGAGAATCTAGAACTTTAGGTTATAAAGCACATGGTATAGGTGGCTGGTTCACTATTTTTATCCGTGGCATGTTATGTAACTGGATGGTTTCAATGGGCGTGGTAGGTGCTATGATTTCTACTTCTGCTACAGGAAAAATGATGGCGATGTGGATGCCAATTATGCTTTTCTTCTTTATGGGTTTTGAACATTCAATCGTAAATATGTTCTTATTTCCATTCTCTATGATTATGGGTGGTGATTTTACTGTTTTGGATTACTTAATCTGGAATGAGATTCCAACTGTATTAGGTAATCTGGTAGGTGGTACAGTCTTTGTTGGCTTACCATTGTATTACACTCATGTAAGAATGAGTCCTGAGCGTAATTTATAATAAGCTTTTCTTCAAATGAAAAAAGCCTTAACCTTAATTTAGGTTAAGGCTTTTTTTATGTTAGGTACTCAAATACTCTCAATGAAGGATTCGTCATGCCCAGCCAATTAAAAGTATCTGTAGGACAATATTCTGATAAAGGTCGTAAGAAAAGTAATCAGGATTTTCATGGTGTTTCAATTCCTGAAGAACCGCAATTAACTTCAAAAGGAATAGCTGTTGCCTTAGCTGATGGAATCAGTAGTAGTAATGTTGGGCATGTTGCTAGTCAAGCAACCATTACAGGATTTTTGGACGATTATTTTTGTACCTCAGAAGCCTGGTCAGTCAAAAAGTCAGCGCATCAAGTATTAAGTGCGACCAACTCTTGGTTGTATTCTCAAACGCAGCAAGGTCAATATCGTTTTGATAAAGATAAGGGCTATGTTTGTACTTTAAGTGCAATGATTATCAAATCAACTACGGCACATATTTTTCATTTGGGTGATTCACGAATCTATCGTCTGCGTGATAATGTCTTAGAAAAATTAACGGATGATCACCGCCTTTGGGTATCAAAAGAAAAAAGTTATCTTAGCCGTGCAATGGGAATTAATGCACGGTTAGAAATTGACTATGATTCCTTTCAAGTGGATCGAGCGGATACCTTTGTATTTGTAACCGATGGTATTTATGAATTTGTTAATTCAAAATTCATGTGTAAGGTGATCAATGAGCAAAGTGATAATCTGGATGAAGCTGCAAAAATAATTGCAGAACAGGCTTATGAGCAAGGTAGTGATGATAACCTGACCGTTCAAGTTGTAAGGATTGATGATCTGCCCACCCAAAATGTAGATGAAATTTATCAACAATTAACTGAATTGCCATTTCCTCCTATTTTGGAAGCACGGATGGAATTTGATGGTTATAAAATTATTAGAGAAGTTTATGCTAGTAGTCGGAGTCATGTTTATCTAGTAGTTGATATTGAGACAGATACTCAAGTCATTATGAAAACACCTTCAACTGATTTGCAAGGAGACACTGCTTATCTAGAAAGGTTTTTGATGGAGGAGTGGATTGCTAGACGAATCAATAATAGTGCTCATGTATTAAAACCTTGCACGATAACTCGACAACGTAATTTTTTGTATGTGATTACTGAATATATTGATGGTCAGACTTTAACGCAATGGATGAGAGACAATCCTAAGCCCGATCTAGAAACCGTGCGGGGAATTGTCGAACAAATTGCCAAGGGTCTACGAGCCTTTCATCGTCTGGAAATGCTACACCAAGATTTAAGGCCTGAAAATATAATGATTGATAATACTGGGACGGTGAAAATCATTGATTTTGGGTCGACTAAAGTAGCCGGTATCGCAGAAATCACCAGTCCAATTGAACGAGCTAATTTTTTAGGTACTATGCAGTACACAGCGCCAGAATATATGCTGGGGCAAGAAGGGATGTCTAATGCAGATTTATTTTCTTTAGCTGTGATCACTTATCAAATGCTGTCTGGGAAACAACCTTATGGCGCGCAAGTAGCAAAAGCGACCACAAAATCCGCACAAAATAAATTAAAATATAACCCTTTACCTTATGATGACCGGCTTATTCCTTTATGGATTGATGGAGCACTTAAAAAAGCACTTCATCCTGACCCATATAAGCGCTATTCAGAAATAACAGAATTTTTATTCGATCTGAGGCACCCTAACAAGGTGTTCCATAATGAAATACGCCCTCCCTTATTAGAACGTGACCCTGTTGTATTTTGGAAAGGTGTTTCTTTAATATTATCAATTATTATTGTGTTTTTATTAATTGATTGAATATTCGCTAGTGGGTTATATAGGCGGTGTAAAATAATAGAGTAAGAAAGAGGTTTTTATTGCCTTATTCTCTTATGCAACATTATCAAAAAATCAGCCATCCTCATTGCAGGTAATCAGAAAACGAATATCACCCCTAAGCTAATTCGTTAGGAGTTTCTAAGCCTAAAAATAGCTTGAATGCGCCACTTTCCAGTTCATCATAGGCTCGTATTTTTACTATCTATCTATAAAAAAAGTGTGATAGACTTCAAAGAAAAAATCATAAATGCGAAGGAGGTTGCGAATGGATATTATTTCCAGAAAAACATTTTTTGGGATTGTTAACTGCATGCTTTTTAGTTGTGCTCCTGTTTATGCAACCGACTTGATGCAAATCTATCAATTAGCTGTTGATAATGATGCACATTTGCAAGCATCCAAATATGAATTTCAAGCTACAAGTGAAGCGATAGATCAAGCTATTGCAGGGCTACTCCCCGATATTTCAGCAGAAGGCTCACACACCGAGACGGAGCAAGAGATTATAAGCAGTGATAACACTGTATTTGCAGGTGCTGGGTCAACATCCTTTTCTACAGAAACATACAGTATAACTATTAATGTTCCCGTCTTTAGGTTTGATTCATGGATGCGTTTTTCCCAATCGTACGAGATAGTTAAACAAGCAAAGTCTGAGTTATTAGCCGCACAACAACAGCTTATGTATGATACGACAGAAGCCTATTTTAATATTTTAGCAGCTGAAGATAAGCTGGATTATTCTCAGTCAGAAAGAAAAGCATTAAGCAGTCAGTTAGAGTTAGCTCAAGAAAAAACTAATGAAGGTTTAAGCACCGAAATTGATTTATTAGATATTCAAGCGCGTTATGCAAATGCTGAATCTGAAGTTGTCGAAGCAGAAAGCACTTTAGATGATTCGTATCGAGCATTACAAGTGTTTACCAATCAATTTCTTGTCGATTTAAATATCCTGCAAACAGGTATTCCTTTAATAAAGCCTGAATCAGAAAATATAGATGAATGGATTAATATAGCCTTTGCACAAAACTATACTTTGGCAGCAAAACGGTATGCTATTGAAGTCGCTAAAGAGGAAAAAACACGCCAATATGGTGGGCATTTACCGACTATAGATTTAGTGGGTAGTTTTAATAACCGTAATACAAGTGGCTCGTTGTTTGGTGGTGGTAGTGAAGTAGAGACCTATGATCTTGAATTACGAATGAATGTTCCTCTTTTTCAAGGAGGGCGTGTTTTATCATTAACACGAGAAGCTAAGTTTCGTTTAAGCCAAGCTAAAAGAGAATATGAAGCTGAGCGTAGAACTCTAGAGCGTGAAACCAGAGCATCCTATCAAGGCATACTAAGTGGTATCAAAAAAGTAACCGCATTAAAAAAGGCGGTGACATTTCAATTGAGAGCACTTGAATCAAAACAAGAAAGCTTAAATGCAGGTCTAAATACTACTTTGGAAGTATTAGATGCACAACGTGATCTGCATTATGTTCAGCGTGAACATTCACAGGCACGTTACGACTATCTATTAAATATTCTTCGATTAAAGAAATCAGGTGGCACATTGAATCCTCAAGATTTACAAGCTTTTAATAAGTTGTTAAAAGTGAAAGATACTGAGATAAATTAACTTGAATGTTAGATTTTTAAGGATGGGTAAAGGAAAGTAAGATTTATAAGGTCTTACTTTTTTGTATTAAAGGGGTATATAAGATGTCAGATAAAAAAAACACTACTAAGAAGTTAAAAATAAAGCCAAAAGCGAAGAAGCCATCAACTACGCGGTTAATTTTTGAACCATTAGAAAAGCGTATTCTGCTTTCAGCTGATATTGGCGTTGCCTTACCTGAAATTGAGCAAGAGTTTTTACTTGATACCGATATAGCTCCTCCCACAGAACCTCAGCATAATTTGTTGATTGAAACAAAACCAACCGAGCCAGCTGAAATATCAATTATAGGTTTAAGTTCAGATGATAAAGTTGAAGCTTCTGATATCGAGACTGCCCCGTTAGTAGAAACAACAGAAACACAAGAACAAGCTCAGGCAGAACTAATATATGCCGCACAACATTATTATAATCAAGAAGTAAAAGAAGTCGTTTTTGTTGACTCAACAATTGATGGCTACGAAGAACTTATTGAGAGTTTATTTACTAAAGAACAACTAGAACCTGATGTATTGCTCTCAAATGAATCAGAGTCAGTAGAGCTTGAGCTAAACAGTGAAGCTCAACAAGTAAAAGAACAAAATGAAGATAATGAACCATCAACGAAATCTCTATTCGTTTTAGCAGAAGAAACCAGCAAAAAACTACGCCCTGATATAGATATATATTTGTTAAACCCAGAAACAGATGGCGTTGAGCAAATTAGCCAGGTACTCGAAAACTATCAAGGCCTTGCTGCGGTTCATTTGATTTCTCATGGTAGTACAGGCATTTTACGCATTGGTAATTCACAACTTTCCACGGCAACAATTTCAAAACACAGTGAAAAAATCAAAAGCTGGCGACAAGCTTTAACCCACTCAGCGGATATTATGCTGTATGGCTGTAATGTGGCTGACGGTAAAGCCGGTGTAGATTTTGTTAAAGACCTTTCCTATCTTACTGGCGCTGATATAGCGGCCTCTAATGATGCAACGGGAGGAAATGCTGTTGGTGGTGACTGGCAACTTGAATATTCAACAGGTGTTATTGAAACTGAGATAGTAAGTGCTAGTGAATATGGGTTTTTACTTGAAACAATCACAGGTACTAGCGCTGCTGATGTGCTTGATGGAACCAATTCAAACGATATTATCCAAGGCTTGGGTAAAAATGATCAGATAAATGGCTTAGGTGGTAGTGATACCCTTGAAGGTGGCTCAGGGGATGATACCTATAAATTTGCTAATGATTGGGGCGCTGACGACACGGTTACCGATACCAGCGGTAAAGATACACTAGATTTTAGAGCAGTCACTAAAGATATCTCAATTTCTATTGTGGCGGGTAAATTAACGATTACTCAAGCTGGTAATAAGGTGACAGTCAATACTAATAGTGAGATTGAACATATTATTCTTAATAACGCTAAAGATAATACTATTGATCTAAGTGGGTTAACTGATGTAAATAAAGCGGCAACCTTTAAGTTAGTTGGTGTTAACAAAGTTGAACTAAGTTACGACAGTATCAATGTAACTATTGATAAAGTACACAATCTTAAAGGTGGTTCTGGCGATGATATCTTTATTATCAATAGCGGTACACTTAAGGGAACGATTGATGGTGGCTTAGGGAATAATACCTTAAGTTATATTGATGATGTGACTAAGCCAGATAGCAGTAATGGCTATAAAAACCCTATTGATTTAGATTTGGCTAAAAAGAAAGCCATTTTTGTCAATGGAGGTGCTGATAATGGCTTTAACCGTATTCAAAAAGTATTTGCCAGTAAAAATGATGATCAACCATTAATAGCCAGCGCAGGCTTTGAGCTACATGGAGCAAAAGGTGATGATATTATTCAAGGCTCTGATGTCGCTGATACCAAACTCTATGGTGATGCGGGGAATGATACCCTTGATGGAAAGCTAGGTAATGATGATCTTTTTGGCGGTAAGGGCAAAGATACTTATGTTTTCAATGCTAACTGGGGACAAGATACCGTCCATGAAAATCAACAGGAAGGCGCTGATACTTTAGATTTGACGGCGATTAATGCAAGTATAACCTTTGAAGTTAAAGATAGTGCAACTACGGGTATTAAAGTTGTTTCAGATGTTAATGAAATAAATAATGCTAAATATATTGAAAGAATCCTACTTGCTAGTACGGATAAAACTTATGATTTTACCTTCCACAATGATTGGGCTAAAGATCTAGAAGGCAGTTTTGCCAAGCGAACATTAGCTATAGAAAGTGTTGATGTAAATAATGATCCTGTTGCCTTTGCTGATAGCACAAATGTAACTCTTGATTTTTCAAATGTCACGGTTGATCTTTTATTCCTTATTGATAAAGAGGGATTATTAAAAGTTCAAGAGCAAAGAACAGAAGACAGTACCAGTGATCAATACAGTGAACTGCTGATTAGAGCAGAAAATATCAGTTCAATTATTGGTGGTAAAGGCAATAACACTTATCAAATCCAGGATGGAGGAACTCTAAAAGGAAAAATTACGGGTGGATCTGGTACTCAGCCAAATGGAAAAATAAATACACTGGATTATAGTCAATATCAAGGTGATGCAGGTATTGAGCTTAAGAAAGTTGATGCATTTGATACTAACAAAGCTAATGGTGTTTTCTCTGGTGTTGCAGGTGGCTATAAAGGTATTAATAGAATTATTGGTAGTGATACCGATGATACGATGGTGGTCTCTGATTTTCCAGAAGGCGTACTATTAGACGGCGGAAAAGGAAATGATCGCCTTGATGGTAAAGATAACAGCACAGATCTACTTCATGGTGGGGCTAATAATGATGTTCTGTTTGGGGATGGAGGGAGTGATACCTTATATGGTGATTCAGGTAATGATATTTTGTATGGTGGTGATAATGCCGTTGGCCTAACAACTGAAAAACTTTATGGTGGGTCTGGTGATGATGTGTTGTTTGGAGAGGGTGGCAATGATACCCTTTTTGGTGGCGCGGGTAATGATCTTCTAATAGGTGGACTAGATAATGATGCTATGCGTGGTGGAACCGGCAATGATGTTTATCAGTTTACAGATGGTTGGGGTGAAGACACTGTTTTTGAATCTAAAAGAGGAGGGGAAGACACCCTAGATTTTTCTCAAGTCACAGGTGCATTAACTCATGTGTTAGATAAAGGGGAGCTGACAACAGGAACCGCAAACTACCAAAACTATACGCCGCCTACCGATGGTTTTACAGATTACGCTAAAGGCACTGTTTCTGGTGAGTTTGCGGCGGGTGGAAATCTGCTTACCGCGGCTAAAGCTCAGAATTTAAATGAAATTCAGCAGATTGTTTTAGGTAATGCCACATCGGGAAAATTTCAGTTAACAGTGTTACTCAATAGTGTCAGTTATACCACTGATGATATTACCTTGAGTAATGTTGCTAAGACAACGGCTAGCAATATCGAAAGTGCTCTAAATACAAAATTAGGTACAAATGGCAAGGTTGATGTTTCAGTCGCTACAGACCGTCAAAATGCCTGGGATATTGAATTTATTGAGCCTGCTTTGGTTAATGTTGACCAATTAACAATAAACAAAGGCACACTTAATAATGATGCCTTCATCCCTTATGTTAGAACAAAAGTCGATGGTCGTGCTATTCAAGAACAACAAGAATTGGTCATTACTGGTGTAACTTCAGGCACTTTTACCATTGAAATTGAAGGTAAAAAAACCGCAGATATAACTTTGTCTGATGATAATACCACTGCAACAGCGATTAAAACAGAGCTGGAAAAGCTTCAATATGGCAGCGGGCTTTTGGGCAAGTTTAAAAAGTTTGATGTTGAGGTTAATGTAAAAGGCGATAAAGATTGGATTATTAACTTTTTAAAACCTAGTGATCGGGATGTCGGTGAAATTATTGTCAATGCGACAGGTTTAGGAAATACAGCCAATGTTGAAGTAAAAACACTGAGAGAAGGGCTGGCTCCTAGTGGCTTGGAGCACATTGAAAAGATTGTTGCTTCGGGGGCAGATAATACCTTTATTTTTGGTAATGACTGGGGATTGCAAAAGTTTTTTACCCATGAACCTGACTATGTAACCGCTTGGAATAATACCAGCCGAAAGATTGAACTGGATACCAGCATGATGCTGGATAAAACAAAAAATGATGTCTCTTTAATTGCCTTGGAAAATGCTTTAGACCCCAATGGCGATTATAAATCATTAGATTATAGCTTTGGCATAGAATCTTATGATGCAGGGCACGATACCCTGACACTGACATATGATTTAAGGACTCATATTGCTAATGGAGCGAATATTACTTTATTTGCTAAAGACCCGAGTAAGGATAACAACGGGGGAACTTATAAAGTAGAAAAAATTGATTTCAGTGAGGTGGCGTTACCTTCAAATTCAAACAATGCGAGTGAAACGGCTAAATTTACCACACTGACAGTAGAGCAAGCACTTGCGCATGAAAATACCGATCTGCAATTACGTATCTCTCAAAATATAAATACAGTCAGTGTTGTTCCCGATTTGGCCGCTAAGCAGGACAAAATTACTTTTATTTTTGTAAATGATATAGATCCAGCTAATATTTTTCGTGCAGGCGAAGAATTGACCATCGGTACTAAAGTATTAAAGCTTAAGGCACTGGATGCTTATGATGCTGCAACTAAAACGGTGACGTTAACAATAGCTGGAAATGTTAGTGAGACTGATAAAACAGCGATTGAAGCAGCAACTTCGGTAGTAAAAGAATTGGCAGTTAGCTCTTTTGATCGAGGTAATGATAGCTTTGTTGTTGATGGTGATCAATCCAGCTTTTTTCTGGCAAACAGGGTGCTAGGTTTCTCCGAATTAGCCGGTGGACAGTTTATTGTGGCAAAAGAGGCAACGGTTGCTAATGGAAAAACAACTGTCACCGTAAGCCAAGCGATAGAGCAAGATATAACGGCTAATACGGGGCAGGCGACACTTAGTTTTGATGTGGTTGCAGTGAATGCGGGTAATGATACCTTAACCTTGGCAGGTAATCAGTTAGCCAATTACTCTAGAGGTGATTCCTTTGTTATAGCGGTAGGAGCCAATAAAGGTCTCTATACAATTGATTTACTCGCATTAAATGGCCCCAATACAGATATCACTGTTAAACAGGGCTTTGTTACGGATACTGTTGCGGGCAGCAAAATTGCACTGGCCGATGCGGTTAGTAAAATAAATCATACGGCTCAACAGTTTGAAATTAAAGGTAATCAAGTGACTCGTTTCGCTGTGGGTAAAACATTTAATTATCTGGATAATGAAAACTCAGCTGATGCCAGTAATGGACAATACAAGGTAGGCGAAGTTGTTTATAAAGCTGATCTTGATATTACTCAAGTGACTCTGGACACTGAAGCGGGAGCCGGTTTTAAAAAGACACTTAGTAAGGATAAGACCCCTTCAGGTGTTTTATATCTATCTGATGAATTAAACGCTATTTCAGCCATTGAAAATGGTAATGATACTTTACGCATAAAAGGTGATATTTCAGCTGCAATACAGACACTTATAACGGAAAGTGGCGCTGCAGATTTATTATTACCTGTTAAAGATAGTTCAGGTGTGGATATTGCAGGGTTAAAAGTTAATAAAGCTGAAACACCTTCGTATATCGCTCAAAATGATTTGGTGCTTGATTTTCGTAATGTTAGCCAAGAGTTAAGTTTTAAGTTTGGGACAGATGCAGAGGGTAATCAAACCTTGTCAGTTTCACGGCTTGCAAGTCCTGCATTATTGAAAAATGTTGCTAGATTTGGCCAAGTTACTGATCTTATGACCAGTTTGTTATTTCCTAATAAAAACTTTGCAACGATCACAATAACTAATATTAATGAACATACTGTTATTTATGGTGGTGGTGATAAAAGTACTTTTAGTATTAAAGAAGGAACACAGTTTGCTGGCACAGTCGTGGGTAGCAAAGGATTAAGAAATCCGTTAGAGGTGGTTGCAGAAGCCTTGTCTCTTCCACATGATACAGCAGCCTTAATATTACCCAGTGCAACCGTTATTAATACAGTTGATTTTAGTCAAAATATAAACCCTAAAGATCCTAAAAGTTATGCCAATTTAATCGGTGCCGCGGCTACTTATATTAATTTAGGTAATTCAGTTGTTGCTGGCTTAGGTAATGGCCCCACATACAGTTCTATTCGTGTTGCTGGTAAAACAGGATTTACAGGAACAGTCACTAATATGACTAGTGCCACTTATGGTTCAGGTGCAAATATTATATTAGGTAGCGGTGTGGGTGGTTTTGGTAGTGGAGGAGCGGATATAGCCAAAGGTATTTTTGGAAATATACTGTTTGGACGTAATCATTTTTCCAATGCTGGTAAACTTGACCTGTCTATCAATACGGATGAGTTAGGAAGTAAAACAGCTATAGCCGCACAGGCTTTTAATAATTTGATTGCAGGGCGAATGCCAACCTGGTCTCCAGGGATTCACCTTTTATCAGGTAAAGCGGGTGCAGATACCTATAATTTTAGTGGTATTTGGGGAGTTGCAGCCGTATTAGAAGTACCTGATATCTCTGTGGGAGGAGTAGCTTTACCCGAAGGCTACGACACGCTTAATTTTTCAGGGGTACCTACAGATTTACATTTTACCGTGATAGAAATTACCACGGAAAACATTGATGAGCTGAAAGGGTCATTTCCGGGAAGCTCTGATCGACATTTATTAGGGGTAGGGAGTAATGTCGTTATTGTTTCTGATGGATTGTTTGATCAAGGTAGTAGTTCATTACCTTTAACACCTTTTGCTGATGGTGTTAACTTTGTGATTGCCAATGATATAGAAAATATTATTGGCGGTAGTGCTACAAATACCATTAGTTTTATCGGTGGAGCCGAATTACAAGGTACAGTCACCTCATCATCAGGTGGCAGTATCGTACTTGATTATTCACACTGGAATGATTTTAAAGGCCTAGGTAAACCTTTTGATCATGATACAGGGGTGGAGACAGATTTAGGTCGCTGGGATCAAGAGTTAATAGCCCCTAGAACATTTGCAGGAGGTACCTTTTCTATTCCCAAACTTTCTTTTGAATTTGGCACAGCATCAGGTATTCAAGGCAATCGTTTAGCGGGTATTGATGAAATTATTAAGGCCTTTGGTATAGATATGCCAACGGATAATCTGGCTGTTAATAATGTCTCCAAAATTATTGCTGGTAGTGGGGATGATATTCTGAAAGGCAATAATGCCAGAGATAACACTTTTGTTCTGGGTAAAGGTGGCTCAGATGATATTGATGGAATTGGTTTTGCAAAAGACGGTAATACAATTAGTTATGAAGGCGTAACAACAGCCGTCACCATTGACTTATTAAATAACACCGCAAGCCATGATGGAAAAACAGCGACTTTAGCTAATATTCAGAATTTAGCAGGTGGTGAGGGTAATGACTCACTGATTGGTAATTCAGAAAAAAACATCTTTTTCTTTAGTGATGATTGGGGAACCGATACCGTTGATACGGGGGGTGGTCAAGATATACTTAACTTTAGTGCTGTTAGCAGTAAAGTAACGTATTCAATAGATAGCATCGGGAGAGGTGTTTACACTTCGGCAACGGGTGATACAGTGACCGTAACGGGAGCTTATGATCTAGCTGAAACCGAGAAAACTCTCGACCCTGCTAAAACAGATAGCAGCTGGACTAAATTAATTTCTCCCTTACCATTGCCTTTTTTATTACAAGCAGCAGAAGCTGAAATAGCAGTTCTCGATGCAAATAATGTTAATAGTGAACAACTTGAACTGATTGCAAAAGAAGCAATTAATCGCTGGTTATCTGTTATATCAGATGAACAAGATCAGCAGCAGTTAGAGGGCTATACATTTACCGTAGCCGAATTACCAGCAACCGTTTTAGGCAGTGCTGGTGAAAACTTAATTACGGTTGATTCTGATGCGGGTGGTATAGGCTGGTTTATTGATACGACACCTAAAGATAATACTGAATTTACTCAAACTGCTGATGGTGTTCTGCTAGCTAAAGCAGGAACTGATGCTGATGGCCGCGTTGATTTACTGACAGTCGTTATGCATGAACTTGGTCACTTATTAGGTTTACAACATACAGCTGATGGAAGCTTATTGGGTACAAGTTTAGAATCGGGTTTACGATTAATACCTACCATTACCGATGGTTTGGCTGTTGGAGGCCCAGCTGTTAACGGCGCTTTATTAACTTTGGCAGAGGATGAGCAAACAGTAATAAATGAAGGCTTTGCTGCGTTAGATGATTGGGCAGCTGGGTTTAATAATGAATTGGTTGCACAATTTGGCCCAGAAATTCCTTTTACAGGACAAACTTTAGCTGATTTATTTGGTATCAATGCTATTGATATTCAAACTAAAGTGAATGAGCTAGCAACTTCACTTGATAACTTGTTTGATAGTGATGTTACTGAAGAGCAATTATTAGCTCAAGGCATTAGCATTATTGATGAAAATCAGCGTCAATTTAAGGCAAGCATTGAATTAATAGCTCCTATTGATAAAACGCTGAATATTGATGTTAGTCAAATATCAATGCCAAAAGACTTTTTGGGATTGGATTTAGATTTTAGTCTGTTCGGTTTGTCAGGCGATATACCCGCTTTCGATTTAACAGGCGGAATTCAATTTGATTTTGATTTTGGTCTGGATAGTGGTGGTGAGTTCTATGTTGCAAATGCAGGGGCTCGTGCGGACATAGCTTTTGGTGATGAACCCGCTAGTATTTTAGCTGTTAACCAAGGTGGTCATTCAGTTACAGTCGACGGAAACCAAGGGGCTAAATTTATAGCTGGGGAATTGTTAGAAATAATAGGCTCTACAGATAATGATGGCGGTTTTATTATTGACAAAGTCCATTGGGATTCTGCTAATAACATAACAGAAATAACAGTCGTTAATGCTATCTCAAATATTAATAGTGCAGTATTCGGTGATGCTATTAATGAAGGTGGTGAAGTATTTTCTATTACAGCTATGCAATCAACAGGGGATAGCATAGACGTTAAGGGTGATCTAGTTGCAGATAATACTTATGCAGTTGGTGATAGTTTTATGTTGTCGGGTTCTACAGGTAACGACGGACAATATACTATTTTGGATATTCAGGTTGTTAATGACATAAGTACTGTTTATGTAGATCAAGACCTAACTTTTTATCAGACTGATGGTTATATCCGTTCAACTTTTGATGCAGTTATTAACCTTGGGCCATTAGCCATTGAATTAAACAATGCTGTGCTCGGTTTTAATGCTGGGGTATTTGTCGGGACTGAACAGCAATTAAGTACGGCTGATTTATTAGATCTTGGTACTAATGCTGTTTCTAATTTAGATTTGTTAAGTGGTTTGAGTGAGAACAGCGGTTTTGATGTTTTCTTACCTTTACAAGTCGCCACACCTTTAAGCGGATTGGAAATTGCGCCTATTATTTTAAATGCAAGTAGTAGCATTGGTCTACCAACGGCTCAGGGCTTGCCGCAAATGATGTCGCAATTAGCTTATTTATTTCCATCCAGTATGGGGTTAAATGATCTGATCAAATTTAATGGTTTCTCATTAGATGATATTTTAAATATCATCGATTATTCACTGGATGAACTGGCAGGACAACCACTAGATGATGCTGATACGGCGGCAGATGAACAAGGTTTAATCTACAAAGAAATGGCCTTGGTTGATAAAAGTGCAGCACAAATATTAGCTACGGATTTGAACACGACTGTTGGCATTAATAAACTGACTATTAGTTATAACGATGGAGCAGATAAAACTGCTGAAGGATTTAATATCTTTCATAACGGATCCAGTGGAAGTTTTGATTTAAAAACTGCTACTCAAATGGCGACTATTCAATTTGATAGTTCAGCTGCAGAATTGGAAGCTAGCTTACAAGCTGTTTGGAGTGATGCTAAAGTTGTTGGAGGGGTAGGCAGTCGAACTGATCCTTGGCAAGTTATTTTTGAGTCTAACTCTGTCACTAATTTAACTTCAGACGATGCTGAGTTATCAACTGATTTTATAACCTTATTAAGGGATGCTTTTAAAGAAGTAAGAGCTGCGGTTACCGATCTTTCTGGATTTGAAACTGAAATCAATAAAAAACTAAAAGGCATGCTGGGTTTTGACTCAACGCATGAAGACTTAGTTATTCTAGAGTATGTAGATTCTAGCTTTCTATTTGATATGTCATTTGAAAGTTCGCTTGATACGCAATTAGATTTATCAGTAGATTTAGGTGATTTTCTGGATGAATATAATTCATTACCTTTAGATATAGATGTTTCAAGTGAGGCAAAACTAGGTGTACATGCTGGACTTGCATTCGATTTAGGCATTGAATTTGATCTTTCTGATGTCAGTGATCCTACGGTCTACTTTGATGATACTACTGGCTTAGCTTTTGATCTTGATATTAACAGCTTAAATGGTTTGGCATTTACCACGGCAATTGGGATTGAAAACCCATTTGATAGTAATGAAAATATTGAAGTGGGACTATTTGCTAAAGAGGGTTATGGTAGTTTATCTCTTGAAGCTCGTGCAGGTTTGTCCGATGACAGTGATGATGACGGACGTTATACCTTCTCTGAATTTGGTGATAACTTTGGTTTTACCGCCAATGGTTTTGGTGAACTTGTTTTACCACTTTATTTCCCGATTGAATCACTCCCATTAGGCGGTTTTGATGGTGATTTTAATAATGATGGTATCAGTGATAATGCGCTTTATCTAAACCTAGATGTTAGTGAAAATGGGATAGATAATTTCGAATATTACCTACCTCCTTTATTACCGTCTTTTGATCTTTTTGCCATTCTGAATGATCCGGGGCGAGTCTTAAACTCTTTAGAATTGATGTTTGATGGCCTCAAAACAGGAATGGAAAGTAAATTTGCAGAATTGACTTTACCCTTTATTGCCGATGAATTGAAAGAAGCCGCAGACTTTATTGATGACTTAAGAATCAAATTATTAGGCATTAATGATGTTAATGCTGCTGTATTAAGCGTTGATAGGTACGGTGCATCAGGTTTAGGGTTTGAATTGTTTACAGCCTCTGAAAATGGGACGCCAACTTCAGAACTTATTGTTGATCTGATTAAAAATGCAGTTTATGACACCCTTGGTAACTTAGTTAGTATTCCTGTTCTTGATATTAATGGAAACCCTATATTTAATGAAATAACGGGTCAGTTTGAGACTGTCAATATAACAGGGCCAGAGGATGTAGAAGTTATCTTTGAAGGCGACCGTATTCAGTTTAATTTATTAATTGCGGATGAAGTATTCCCTGAATTAAACATTGGTTTAGATTTTGGAGCTTCATTACCAGGGTTTGAGTTAAACAGTGATACAGGAATTAATGTTAATTTAGATTATATTTTTGGCCTGGGCTTTGGTTTTGGCAGAGGTGGTTTTTATGTTGATACCTCGGGTGTAACGGAAAGTGGTTCTGAATTAGGTCTTAGTCTAAGTGCAGAACTGGCCAGCGGTAGTACTATTGATGCTGAATTGGCATTTCTACAGGCTTCATTGGCAGAGCAAGCAGATGACGATGGCAATAGTGGTTTATTTGGTTCATTTGAAATTGATTTGCAGGATAGAGATAGAGATGGACAGTGGTTTATTCTTGGTAGTGAGCAACTGGATATTATTGCCCGTTTAAATGCATACGCTAATTTAGATGTTGCCGCAGCTGTTTCAATGTCAGATATTGATTTGAGTGTCTTGGGTTTAGGTGATGCTGTTTTAGAATTGCCTAAATTGACCAGTACCATTCATTTTGACCAAAATTTTGCTGATGCAGAGTTTGGTAGTAACGGTACGAACGCTCAGTTTGGAGGTACTCCTGAACTTTGGTTTGAAGATGTTTCAGTCGATGCTGGTGGTTTTATCAGTGGCTTTGTTGCACCTATTATGGACCCCATTTTAAAAGTAATTGGTCCCATCATGCCATTGATTGATATGTTGACAAAAGAAATCGGTTTTTTGAAAGAGGTTAATGCTCCTTTTACATCTCTAAGGGATATTATTGCTTTAGTTAAAGGCGAAAAATCGGTTGCAGCTATTGATGCTATTCAATCTTTAGGTGGATTGGCGGAACAGGCAAAAACTTTTGGTGACAGTGGTTCACTCAATTTTGGTGATTTCTTTATCTCATTCGCTGCTGGTGGAGTAACAACACCAACTCAAAATGAAGCACGAAGTAACAGTACTAAATCAACCACTAGCACAAATAATACAAGCGCTAGTAATACGACTGCCAATTCAAATGCTTCGGCTAATGAAAAAATCAATCAATTTAAGCAGAAAGGCAGTTTTGAGTTAACCATACTAGAGAACCCTACAACCGCGGTAGGATTATTGTTAGGAAAAGATGTTGATATTTTTAAGTACAACTTACCTGCATTTGATGTGACATTAGAGTTTGGTAAATCCATCCCTGTCTTTCCAGGACTTAATGCTCGATTTGGAGGCGGTGTAGAGTTTAAAACTGATTTTGATTTTGGGTTTGATACGTCTGGATTTAATGCCTTTCAAGCAAGTGATTGGTCTGATCCCTTATTATTATTTAATGGCTTCTATATGGATGACCATATAGAAGGCGATATTGATATTGCAGAAGCGAGTTTAGGTGCAACCATTAAAGCAGGTGTTTCTTTAGGGATAGGAGGAATAGTCGAAGCAGGTGTTGAAGGCGGTATCCGTTCTGAGGTGTCTTTTGACTTTAATGACTTCGATAATAATGGTAAGTTTTACGCGGATGAGATGCTAAAACGCCTTGATCAAGATATTCTTTGTCTGTTTGATATTGACGGGGCCGTTTCTGCCTTTCTTGATGCCTTTCTTTGGGTGGGCTTAGAACTTGGTATTACTGAAGTAACCTTATATGAATATCGTCAAAGTTTTATAAATGAAGTTTTAGCTGATTTTTCACACCATTGCCCACCACCTGCGACACCAGATATCGCCAGTGTGACAGGAACTGAGCTTACATTACGATATGATGGCGAAGGATCAAGCAATAACCATGATTATTCTGTCGAGTTTGTTGAAGAGCTCAATCTTAAAACCCTATACGATTATGCGGGGGACTCAACTGATCATGATGGTAAAGATAATGTTAATAAAGAGTTATTAAAAGATAAAAATGGACGTGGTTTAACAGATGCTGATGGTGCGTTAAAAAATCAAATATTAATAAAATCAAGAGGTGTAGTTGAAGTATTTGATGCTGATAAAATCACTGCAATTAGGGCCGTTGGAACTAATGAAGGTGATAAATATAGGATTTCTGATGAAGTATTTGCAAACAGTGGCATAACAACTGTAAATATCCAGTCTCGTGGTGGTAATGACATTATCAGTCTGGGAGGTAAAGATGGCACTATTGTTGGTAAATTAACGAATAGCCATATCGACGGTGGTGCGGGTAATGACAAGCTGATTGGTAGTGCTTATAGCGATACCATTATTGGTGGTACAGGAAATGACCAGATTTTGGCTTATGCTGGTGATGATATTGTCTATAGTGCAAATATAGCTTCTGAAAGTAATGCAGAAACAGATAATGATCGAAATTTTGATGTGGTTGAAGGGGGGGCTGGAATTGATACCATTACAGGTGGTGATGGTGACGATAGGCTATTCGGAGACTTTATTGAAGAGGATGTAAAGTATGCAGCGATAAGTGCTGGAGATACTATTCGCGGTGGAAGTGGTAAAGACTATTTATTTGGTGCTGCTGGGGATGATCATCTGTTTGGCGATGCGGGCGACGATATTATCATTGCTGGTTCTGGAAAAGACAGGCTGGAAGGTGGGTTAGATAATGATCGTCTGGAAGGTGGATCAGGACGGGATATACTGAAAGGTGATAAAGGTCGAGATTATCTAGTTGGGGGAACAGACGAAGATGATGTTGATGGCGGTGAAGGTAAAGATGCTATTGTCTGGGTTGATGGTGATGGTGATGAAGTTGCTGTTAAAGGTGGTTTAGGTGAAGATAGTTTTATAATCAGTGCAGTTGGAAATACCAGTGATAGTGTAAATGTTTCGGCGCTCGGTCTGGATGCACAAGTTGATTTTAATAGTCAGCTATTTGATTTAAATAGTTTCGAAGTAATCGATCTAAATGTAGGATTAGGATCGGATACCATTAGAGTTGATGACTTAACTTCATCTACGGTTAGGGAATTTAAACTGGCATTCGGTCAGGGTGAAATAAAAGAAACTGTCCCCATTATTCGTCTTGTTGGTATTGATATTAAAGACAGCCAATTAATTCTTGATGATTCTATCCCCGTGATGGATGGGATAAAACAACAAGTCTTTTTTGCTAATGAGCCATACACTAATGGCCAGCTACTACAGACCTCTTTTTTCCGTTATAACAAAGATAATCCAGAATATTTAGTGGATGGTGATGGAGCTCCTGTTTTTCAGGATGTCGATTTCAATGGCAATACTATTCAGGTTCAAAGTATTACAGGAGGATTACCAACTGACCTAAGTCTGGAAAATTTGGAGCAAGTTGAAACACGTAGTCATCCACCAAGACATCATATTTATCTAGCAAGTGATGTTGTTGAAGGAAATCAAGAAGACCTGCAAACATTCAATCAAATTGATCGTAATGGACTGGTTTATTTGTTTGATGATAATGGCACACCCTTACTGCAAACGCTTACATTAGATGATGGCAACGATTATAAGATTCATGATGTAGAAGGGGGGCTTGCTTCATTGAATTTAACTGCAGCTGAAATGATAGCCGTTGAAACACGTGCGCAGATTAGTTTTTATGCAGGTGAAAAAGAACTTAAGCGCATATTTTCTGTAGAAGATGAATTAGGAAGAGATCAAGCTACGTTACAGCGTTTTTATCAGCTGGATGCGAATAAGTTTAATGACTATTCAGAAGCTGATTTAGATTATTTGTTTGATGCTAATGGTGATCCTGTACTGGAAACGGTAACAGTTGAAGGTAAAGACTATCAAATTCAAAGTATAGAAGGTGGCTTACCTACTATTACTCAGTTTATTCAGTTAAAAGCAGTAGAAACTCGACAGATTGAACGCTCTCAACTGGTATTGGGGCAAGCTTATGATCCTGTAACGGGTGAAGCAATTGAGGGTGAATCTGATTATTTTATTAATCCTGTTTTTGGGCTTGATAATGGAAAGGATCAGTTATTTATCAAAGGCAGTACTGGGGATGATCAATTTGATTTAAGTACTGAAACTGATGAAATCAGAGATGAAAGTGTTATCAAGATAACTCAAAAAAATGGTGTGGATTTTACCGTTTCTCAAGGAAAACAGGGACAAGATGAAATTACAATAAGCACAGGAGCAGGAGAGGACAAAATTGATGCCAGTCAGATGAGTGTTGATATGCTTAAACAACTCAATGTAAATGCTGGGGAAAATAACGATATTGTTATCGGTAGCCCATTTATAGATGTGCTGAATAGTGGTTCTGGTAATGATAAAGTGACTGGTGGGGCAAGTGTTGATACCTTTATTGATGAATCAGGTATAGATACCTTAATTGAGAGCCGTAATGAATATGGCTATCGTGATATTTCTTTATTCAATGACCGATTAGTTGTAGGGACGCTGGTAGAAAGTTCAACAGATGTATTTGATAAATATGGAGCAGGTGCAGAAGTAGAAAGTTTATTACAAGGCGTAGTACCTATTTTTGAAAAGGCTGTTATTTCTGGGGGAGAAAATAATAATACTTTGGTTGTCGGGGATGATGACGGTTTTATTATTGTGGGCAATGATACCTTGGCTATTGATAATTGGGGCGGGATTGCCACATTAGACAACCTGAATGATGATGGCTCTGCTAATGCAGAACGTTACGTGGTCTTTATGGACGGTAATGGTGGTATGGATGTCACTATTAAGGATTCTGGTGGTGAACAGGGTAAAGATGAGTTATTGGTTTACGGTAGTGACCAAGTAGAAGTCTATACTCTTGAAGTATTGAACTCAGGTCAAAGTAATGAAGATGCACGTATTCGTGCCAATAAGAATGGTCGCGAAGATCTTATTCATTATGATACTAGTCTTGATAATTTAGTTATTAAGACCTTAGGTGAGAATGATCAAATCAAGCTAGATGATACTCGTGTACTAACCGAGGTTTATGCTGGTTCTGGTCGCGATAATATTATAGTTGGAACAGTAGGAGAGCGAATTGATTCGCGAGGAATCCCTGTTGTTGATATGGATAAATTGACCGCTGGCGTTTCAACAGTCACCAATATTTTTGGTGGTACGGGTAATGATAATTTTGAGATTAACCATAACTTGGCTGAATTATGGCTTTATGGAAACAGTGGTGATGATGTTTTTGTATTAAATACTTTTTTAGTCGAAAAAGACCCCGCAACATCGTTAGATATTCAGCATAAATTAGGGCTTGTCGGTGGAGAAGGACAGAATAGTTACGATTTAAAGAAAGATGCGCAGGTTGATTTAAAATCATTCTATGAATACTTGGAAAATGCCAATGTCATTATTGATGGTGGAGCAGGAACTGATACCGTGGTGATCAATGGTACGGCTATTGGTGATTTATTTGTAGTTACTGAAAATTTTGTTGCAGGTGCAGGGCGTTTCGTTACTTTTGAAAATATTGAACGCCTAGAAGTAAATGGTGCAGGTAGGGATGATGATATTTATGTGTTGAGTACTGCTGAAGGACTGGAAACTATTATTCGAGGTGGTTCTGGTGAAGATAATATTCATATGGGGGGGGGAGCGCCCGAGGTATTCTTTGATCCACCAGAATTTTTGTTTAAACCTGATGCGGTTTTGTTACAGGACATTCAGAAAATATATGCAAACCAGAGGATTGCTGCAGTAGCAAAAGGGCCTGTTAGCTACAATGAGTGGGTCGGTGTAACCAGAACGCGTGTTGAAGATAATACTGCATATTATAGTTATAACAGTTACCCTGGTTATGGTAGTAATTTGAAGAAAGTTAAAAGCAGTGAAGACTGGAATTTATTATTTTTTGAAAATGTTTCAAATTATTTTAATCCCTTTTCATCTTTTTCGGCCAATGAAAGACATATTCAGACTGTAGATGCTGTAAGTGGCTACCAGGGTTATACCTATAAAGTTGCGGGTGATGCAGCTGAAGATAGAGTTATAAATGGCATTCGTATTACGGAGCTTAATAGTAGTTTTGCAAAGTGGGATAGTAAGGCTTGGAATAAACATACTCAGGCACTTATTAGTAGTGCCGTGTTCTATGATCGCCCAGCATTTAATTATATTGAAAATAATCAGTTTTTTTATCAACAGGCAACAACCAGATCTTTAGATCCTTTTTGGTTAAACCCTAAATCTTATTATGTAAAAGAAAACCGCAGTGATGATATGACCGCCTTTAAAGGGCAGTTGATTATTGATGGCGGTGAAACATTCGATGACTCTGGCAATGTTGAGCAGGATCATTTTGTTGCCCATAATGAAAATGGTTCTGTTACAGAGGGAGCTTTAGATGCGGTTCATTTTATTCAACAAAAAGATGATACTGGTCGTGCGCTGTTTGAGGCTGGAACTGCTGAAGCAAGTGATGAGCAAGGTGGCTTTGATTTAACTGTTATTGGTGATGTTGAAGAAGGCAAAGAATGGAGTGTACGTATAGATGGGGTAAGTTTTAGCTATACCAGCATAAAAGATGATGATGGCAATAAAGTGATTGATGCTTTACGTAGCAAAATTCATAAACATGATGACTTTACGACCTCTATCAGAACCGAAAGCAGTGAGCGTTTATTAAATGTTCAACGAACTAATGGCAATGATATCTCTGTCGTTCGTTTTAGCACCACGGCTACTGAATCACGTGAAGAACTCGTTGAAAAAGTGATGGGTGATGCAGCATTAAAAACAGATGATATTGTTATTGAAAGTAAAACCGCATTAATTGGGTTTGGTCAGTTCGGTACTGAAATTGAAAATATTGAACAGATGGATCTACGTTTATCAGACAAAGTTGATACGCTGACAATTGATAGTTCAATTTCAGGTCATACTGAAGTCGTATTAGGTGGTCAGGATGATATTGTAAATATTTTGGCAACAGGCGGTGATGTTACTATTCTTGGTGGTGCGGGGGATGATTTAGTTAATGTTGGGGATTTAACTCATACCACTGAAAATATTAAAGGTGACCTGGTTTTTAAAGGTGATGCACATCGTTATGAAACCTCAGTTGGCAACGGTACTCAACTAGATGTGGTGACTATTGAAGTTGATGGAAAACAGCGTAAAGTCGATGTGGCAGTTACTCAGGCCAATCTGAATAAACATTTCGAAAATGCACCTGCAATAGTTGATTCTAATTATTTCTTTAGCAATGCGGCTGTCTTTGATGGAGCAAGTGGAACTGAAGAGTTGGATGAAAATGGTGATATTAAGGAAATCAGTGGAAAGATTCAGTATATCAATGGCCAAACCACACTTCAGCATGGTAACCAGCTTGACCTTAATGGCAATAAATTAACAGCTATTACCACCAGTAATGGTTTTGGTAATGTTACGGTCTTTAGAAACAAACCTGGCATTAAAGATTTTCAGGTAACGGTTGATGTACGTGATACACGCAAAGTTGAAGCTCAAGATGTAACCGTTCATTACCAAGAACAAGTGAGTGTTGGAGCAGGTAATAATGACCGTTTATTAATTAATAACCGTTCTGCCAAATCAGGCCAAACGGGTGAGTTAACCGCTAGTCAAATAAGCGGTTTAGGTATGCAAAGCGGTATTAATTACAGTGCTATCGAAGAGTTAGTGATAGATTTGGGTGATATGGCAGATATATTTAATATTGCCAGCACATCAATGAAAACAACGATTAATAGTTATGCGGGTAATGACCAATTTACAGTTTCATCTGATGGAGCTACTTTATTAGGTGACTTAGCAGGTATTAATGCAGAGCTTATATTAGATGCAGGGGAAGATGAAAATAGCCTAATCATTAGTGATGTTGCAGATAATA
>ENA-OSET01001519-OSET01001519.1-sediment-metagenome-genome-assembly--contig:-NODE-1519-length-24000-cov-6.002633_pt1 | contig 24000 bp, 19 predicted proteins | sample MGYA00237882_ERZ534229 | MGnify/ENA primary metagenome ERZ534229 (study PRJEB26408, sample SAMN06266212) | sediment metagenome | isolation source: Hudson Canyon methane seep mesocosm | place... | reverse complement strand
AAGCGTTTTCCTGGTAATGAATCTAATCTTGATTGGATTGTGGGAATTATTGAAGAAGGTCACCCGTACTCAATAAAGCTAGTTGAATATAAAGTAGAGATATTACGTGCTCAGCGTAAAATTGGTGAAATGTCTAATGTGACAGGGTTGAAAATCTCTGAAATTAAAGATATTAATCGACGCGCTTCGATTGGTGAAGCGAAAGCACGAAGAGCTAAAAAAGAAATGGTTGAAGCGAACCTTCGGCTTGTTATTTCGATTGCTAAAAAATACACTAACCGTGGTTTACAGTTCTTGGATCTAATTCAAGAAGGTAATATCGGTTTGATGAAAGCAGTTGATAAATTTGAATACCGTCGTGGTTATAAGTTCTCTACTTATGCCACTTGGTGGATACGTCAGGCGATCACTCGTTCGATTGCTGACCAAGCGCGTACTATCCGTATTCCTGTGCATATGATTGAAACAATCAACAAGCTTAATCGTATCAGCCGTCAAATGCTGCAAGAAATGGGTCGCGAGCCAACACCTGAAGAGTTGTCAGAACGCATGTTAATGCCTGAAGACAAAGTGCGTAAAGTATTGAAGATTGCTAAAGAGCCAATTTCAATGGAAACCCCTATTGGTGATGACGAAGATTCACACTTAGGTGATTTCATCGAAGACAGTACGATAGTACAGCCTTTAGATTCAGCTACAGGTGGCAGCTTAAAAGATGCGACTCAAGAAGTGTTAGCTGGATTAACTGCTCGTGAAGCAAAAGTACTGAGAATGCGTTTCGGTATCGATATGAATACCGACCACACGCTTGAAGAAGTAGGTAAACAATTTGATGTAACCCGTGAACGTATTCGTCAAATCGAAGCTAAAGCGTTACGCAAACTGCGTCACCCTAGCCGTTCTGAGCAACTGAAAAGTTTCTTAGACGAATAGTCAAAAAACCAATAAATAGCCTCAGCAAATGCTGGGGCTTTTTTTTGACTGTTTATCTGGTTATAGAATACGTTGGCATAGAAGAAACAATAATAGATTTAACGTAGATGATGTAGGCAATAAGTTTTCATAAAAATTCTGTGCTTCAAGGGGAATAATCCCCTTGCCCAAAACATTATAAAAATTCTAACTTAGCGACCATCTGGCTAAATTCAGCGAGTTCTAATTCTAGGTATTCACCGCCGTCACGCCATTCTACTCCAATCAATACGTTGTCTTCGGCTAAGTCCTCAACCCAAAACTCCAGCCAGTCAGCTAGACTTATAGGCTTGGGCACGTAGTCCTGCCATTCATCGATACAGTGGCTTTTGGCTAGTTCGAGGCTTGACCACAACGGCATCACATCGGTATTTTCAAAATTAATAGAATCGAGAACAACCCAACCTTCACTTGCCTGATCTTGCAAAGCCCATAATTTTTGAGTGGTTTTTACTTGCGCCATGAAATCGGCTGTTGGGGGATTAGTATCTGTCATAGTGAGTTTTATCTTGTCTATCTGTAGGGTTAATCATACGGAGTTAGACAAGTATGAACAATGCAAAATTTTGTTTGGAACACTTACCTCTTCATTGTATAAACCATATGATTAGTCTAAACAAATCCAACAAAAAGGTAAGTCACCTGTAAAGAAGTATTCTTAGGTAAAATACTCTCTACTATTCAGTCCGTGTTAGCCCGTCAATAACCATAAGCAGCACAATCAACTCTCTTCAAGATAGGCAAACTCAGACAACCCCAACTCATCCAATACACTTTTCAAGTGTTGTCTAGCCTCTGGAGTGGGTCCAGGGTAATCCCCCGCGATCGCTACATTCCCCATATAACCAATATCTAGATTACCTTGTGGGGAACAGAAAAAAGCCCCCAACACTAAATTACGAAAACGTGCAAAAGCCTGAGTAGCTCGCTCAAATTCGGCCGGCTTTTGCTCACTGTCATAGGCAATATCATCGATGATTGCAATTTGTTGGGTATGACTCAGTGCTGAAAATAGCTTATTAAAACGCAACTTTGCCTCATCATCTATCCAGGCTAATACAGCCATAATAGTCATACGATCACGCTGCTGACTAGAATAAGGTGCGCTAACCCACTCATCAACTACATCGGGTACCATCACCTCTGATGCAGAAGGAATATCGGCTTCACGCGGCACAATAATGTCTGACAAAATGGCAACTAAATTTAGTTGCTCAACACTTAATGTACGCGGCCAAGGGGACTCCAGCGGAACGATCAAATTGGGATCTTGACCATAGCCTTTTGCGGTTATGGCCGGTAAATCAAGATCTGGCCAATGACCAGTTGCGCCTGCAACAATGTCAGTTGCTTTACTACACCCACTTAAGGTCGCCATGGTACTGCCTGCGGCCAATATGCCTAACCATTTCAACGATTCCCGACGACTCATACCAGACTCATAATAATGACTATTATTTGGAACTGTCATATCAAAGTGCTCCTTTATCTAACTGCTCAGCCAGCCACGACGCATTGCGCATCGCCAAGGTCATGATGGTCAAAGTACAGTTTTTATGCGGGTTTGAGGCAAAGACACCGGCATCCATAACAAACAAGTTATGACAATCCCAGGTTTGCCCCCATTGGTTGGTCACCGAATCTTTAGCTGAACTGCCCATACGAGTAGTGCCGACTTCATGAATAATTTGCCCGCCCTTTGAAATCGCCTTTTCGGCAGGCGGTAATTCATCAACTTCTGCGCCCATGGATTCCAACAACAGCTTGGCTGTTTTTAGCCCATGTTCGATTTGCTTAAGCTCATGATCTGACCATTTGAAGTGAAATTTGGCCACCGGAATGCCCCACTTATCTTTGGCCTCATCATCGATTTCCATGTAGGAATGTTTATTCGGCAGCATTTCTCCACGCAAAGCGAAACCAATATAAGCACCATAATGGTCACGCGCTTGTTGTTTTAATTTAACCCCATAACCATCTAATTCCCCAGACACCCATGAGCCTGGCTCATGAAAGCCGCTGCCAACTTCAAAGTGATAACCCCTAGGGAAATCTAGTTCACCTTTTGCCTGAGCTTTGTGACCCCACCATGGGATAAACAAGTGATTGGCAGTATGACCATCCTCATTGTAACGAGGCCGTCCTTTTAGGCTGGGAATGAGTGCACCTAAACTTGCACCAGTAGAGTCCATCAAATTATGGCCTACCTGACCGCTGGAATTTGCCAGACCTTTTGGAAATTTATGGCTCTTAGAATTCAGCAGGAGTCGCGCCGATTCACAAGCACTCGCAGCAAGGATCACTACCTTCGAAACCACCGAATGTTCATCACCACTAGGTTTATCTACGTAAGTCACGCCTATCACTTTACCTTCTTTATCTACATCCACTGATTTAACCATTGCATCGGTGATCACTTGTAAATTACCGGTTTCTTTAGCTAACGGGATCAACGAAGTGGTCGTTTGAAACGCGGCTCCAATTGAGCACCCATGCCCGCATGGTGTGGCATAAAAACAAGCTGCACGGTTATCTTTTGGCCGAGTCAATACTGCTCGGTGCATGGGGACCGCTTGAATATTGTGCTTTTTGGCTGCTGCTGCCATTAGCAATTCAGGAATACGCGGTTTGGGAGGTGGTTGCAACACCCCCTCAGATGAAGACGGCATATCGTCTAACCCGGTATTTGTGCCACATACCCCAACAATTTCTTCGGTCTTGTCATACCAAGGGGCAATATCCTCGTAGTCAAACGGCCAATCAGCGCCCAAACCATCACGACTTTTCCCCTTAAAATCATGCTGGCTAAAACGTAATGAATAACGCCCCCAGTGATTCGTTCGCCCACCCAACATTCTTGAACGCCACCACATAAAATCAGAGTCTTTGGCTGAAGTGTAAGGCTCATTGGGTACTTGCCAGCCACCGTCAACAGTTGCATCGTAAAAGCCAAAATTCTTATCTTTATTACCCGCAGCCATTAACGGCGCGTCACTTTTACGTTTAAACATAGGCGTTTCGATTTTAGGATCATAATCACGACCCGCCTCGAGCATCAATACCTTGTGACCAGCTTTCGCCAGAGTATAAGCTGCCATGGCACCACCTGCACCAGAACCAATCACTAACACTTTATGATTAAAGTCCGCCATCTTATAGCTCCTTGATTTTGATGTTTTTAAACCAAACCTGATCACCATGGTCCTGCAACCCTATGTGACCTGAGCCTGCTTTTGCGAATCCCTGCCAGTTGGCAAATTTACTATTCGCAACCAATGTATTCCAGCTAGTACTACCGACCACGATACTCACCGTAACCACGCCGTTCTGAGATACCAGTAAATGAGAATCTTCAACTCGAATTATCACTTGGTTCCATTTTCCCGCAGGTTTGTGGGATGCCACCGGAGGAGCCATCATGTCGTAAAGTGCGCCGGATAGATGAGTGTCGAATTTATTATCTGAGTGACGTTCATTATCGAGGATCTGAATTTCAGGCGCATGGGAATAAATCGCATCACCGGTTTCGTCAACCAGAAAAAAAATACCACTGTTACCAGCGATGGATATTTTCCACTCCAGCTTTAATTCGAAATTCTGGTAGGACGCCTTAGTCAAAATGTCACCACCGCCCTGCTCAATCAAAGTCATAGTGCCGTCTTGAACTTTCCACTTTGGATTGAGAGTCTCACTTTTGAAATTGCGCCATTGTGATAAATTCGAACCATTGAAGAGTAATTTCCAGCCTTCGGCTTTCTCTTTTTTACTCAATTTATTGTCAGTAGCAGATACCTGACAACTCACAAAAAACGCCAGAACCAGTGTAACTATTTTTAAGTTTTTTAACATAAATCCTCCTTAATGCAGAGTGAAAATGCGCGTTTTAAATGCTTTTAGGATCGTTTGAATAAAACGGCATTTTGCATAACATGAAAATACATGGTGCCTCATATTTTCAATATTTACATCTCTTTGATATCAGTAATCATGCGACTATTGTCTTGGGATAGTTCAGTAACAACTTGCAATCAATCCATTTGCAGCTGCTTAAATATTGACTTAGAACAAGTGAAAACAGTCATTTTATGAGTTAATACCAAGTTAGAGGTAAGTCGAGTTAGTTCTATTTCAAACCGAACATTAAAGAGCTAGTACGTCCTGGCAGAATACCTTAAAGTTAAATGGATATTTATATAGAAACAAGCATGAGCAAAACCAATCAAATTTGTTTTAAAGCCAATTCACTGACAAAAGTGTATGTAACTGGTGAAAGTGAAGTCCATGCACTTCGTGGTGTTTCGGTTGAGATACCAGAGGGAGAACTGGTTGTATTGCTTGGGCCATCAGGAAGTGGAAAATCGACTTTTTTGAATATCATTGGTGGGTTAGACCAACCTAGCTCTGGGCAAGTGTTTTTCCAAGATAGAGATTTGGCGAAGTTAAGCAATCATGAATTAACCTACTATCGCCGTGAAAGTGTTGGTTTTGTATTTCAAGCATACAATCTTGTTCCTAGCTTAACGGCATTAGAAAATGTGGCTTTAGTCACTGAGATTTCTCCCAACCCTATGTTTCCCATGGATGCCTTAAGCATTGTTGGTCTCAAAGACAGAGCCAACCATTTTCCTTCACAAATGTCTGGTGGCGAACAACAAAGAGTGGCGATAGCGCGCGCCATTGCCAAACAACCTAAGGTATTACTTTGTGATGAACCCACAGGCGCATTAGACAGTGAAACAGGCATAGTAGTATTAAACGCCTTACTCAACGTTAATAAGGAGTTCGGCACCACCTGTGTAATCATTACCCACAATGCCGCTATTGCAAAGCTAGCGCATAGAGTCATTCATTTTAGCGATGGTAAAATTGGTCATATGGAAATGAACGCCAATCCAATTAAACCCGAACAGATTAATTGGTGATCTGATGCTCAGCGCATTGAATCGAAAATTATTGCGAGACATCTGGAACATTAAGGGCCAGATGGCGGCAATAGTGATGGTCATGGCTGCAGGCATAGCCGTATTTGTTATTATGTTTGGCGTATTAGATAGCCTCAAATTAACGAAGGACACCTACTATGAGCGCTACCAGTTCGCTGATGTTTTTGCCTCTTTAAAACGTGCGCCCAATGCATTACGAACTCGTATTAATGACATTCCCGGCGTATCGATTGCCGAAAAAAGGGTGGTATTTGGTATTACTCTGCAAATGCCCAACATGTCTGAGCCTGTTAGTGGCAAGGTTATGTCACTGCCTGATAGCTCTACTTCGTTTTTAAATAAACTGTACCTTAGATCTGGTCGTTTATTGGAACCTAATGAAGAAAATGCAGTATTAGCAGATGAAAGTTTTGTTGATGCACACCAACTTGAATTAGGCGATAAAATTAACGCGATCATGAACGGACATCACCGACAACTTAAAATCGTTGGAGTCGTGCTTTCACCCGAATATGTATATAGCATTGCACCGGGCGCGCTTATGCCTGATGGTAAACGTTTTGGCTTATTTTGGATGAGCCAAAGATCGCTAGAAGCCGCAGTCAATATGAAAGGGGCATTCAATGACATATCCATCAAAGTCCAACGTAACGCCAACATTGAGGATATCAAAGAGCAGTTAGACAACCTATTGAAGCCCTATGGGGGTTTGATTGCTTATGCACGAGACGAGCAGATATCTAATTTTTTTCTCGAAAACGAATTAAAACAACTCAGCGGCATGGGCTCACTTGCGCCGGTGATTTTTCTCAGTGTGGCCGCCTTCTTGATTAATGTAGTGATGTCTAGGCAAATTGCTACACAGCGAGAACAAATAGGCATGTTAAAAGCAGTGGGTTACAGCAATTGGGAGATTTCATTGCTGTATATCAAAATGGTTTTGGTCATTACCACTGTTGGTTCAATAATAGGATTATCCCTTGGCGTTTGGATGGGATCGGGTATGACGACTATGTACACTGAGTTTTTCCACTTCCCTATTTTGAAATATCACTTTTCTGTTGAAGTGATGATTTTTTCCGTTCTTTCCTGTGTGGTTGCCGCCTTACTGGGCACTTTTTTGTCTATCCAAGCAGCGGTAAAACTACCACCAGCCGATGCTATGAGGCCCGAAAGTCCCGCAGTATTTAAACCTACCTTTGTGGAAAAAATGGGGCTTCACAAACACTTATCATTTTTAAGTCGCATTGTACTAAGGCAATTAGAGCGAAGACCGCTACGGGCGTTACTCTCAGCTTTGGGGATTGCATTGTCTCTGGCGATCCTTATCTTTAGCTTTTTTATTCAAGATGCCATGGATTATATGTTGGATGTGCAATATGACCTGATCCAACGGGAAGATCTCAGCCTTACTTTTGTTGAACCTAAAGGTTACCAAGCACTAGAAGAAATAAAAGCCATGCCCGGCGTGTTACGGGTAGAGCCAATACGTCAGGTGCCAGTGTATTTTAAGTCTAACAATTTTAAAAAACGCGGCAGTATCACAGGTTTAGCAAAAAAAGCCGACTTGCGCCAAGCAGTAAATCAGCAATTAATATCCATTGAAATGCCATCCCAAGGACTCATCATGAGTCAAACTCTAGCGGATATTTTACACCTAAAAGTGGGTGATACAGTTGAAACGAATGTACTTGAAGACAAACGCCAACACTTGCTAATACCTGTTACCTCCATCACTCAGGAATTTATTGGTATAAGTGCTTATATGGATATCAGGCAACTAAATTACTTGTTAGATTCAGATGAAAAAGTCACTGCGGCAGCGGTGGCTGTCGACCAAAATAGCAGCGCAGCATTATATAAAAAACTGAAAGCGATTCCGGCAGTCATTGGTTTAAATATCACTTCCGTTTTACGTCAAATTTTTGAAGATGTAATGGCCGAAAACATGTTAAAAATGGTCAGCATTAATATTTTATTCGCCAGTTTCATCAGTTTTGGAGTGATTTATAACACCGCCAGAATTGCTCTATCTGAACGCGGCAGAGAGTTAGCCAACCTACGTGTGTTAGGACTAACCCGCAAAGAAGTGGCTTATATCCTGTTTGGAGAACTCAGTGTTATCACCCTATTTTCGATACCAATAGGCTTATTAATTGGCTACTGGTTAGCGATTAGTATGGCCGAAATCACCGAAAGTGAACTGTTTCGCATTCCAATTTACTTAAGTAATAGCACTTACGGCTATGCCGTTTCTATGGTGCTAATAAGTGCTTTAATTTCATTTTATTTAGTCTGGCGCCAGATCGATAACATTGATCTGGTCGCCGCGCAAAAAGGAGTCAAATAATGTCGGCAAAAAACGTCAAAAGAATCATCAAAATAGTTTTAGGAGGAACTGCTTTATGCCTACTTGTTTATGCATTTATCCCAGAGCCTGTTTTGGTAGATATGACTAAAGTGACAAAGTCTGACTTATTAATCACAATTGAAGGCGAAGGCAAAACCCGTATCCACGATATTTATGTGGTCTCGACTCCAATCGATGGGCGTATTACCCGTATTACCAGCGAGCCGGGTGACATTGTTGAAGCCGGCAAAACAGTCATTGCTAATATGTATCCAGCCAATCCCACGTTTCTCAACAAACGACTAGAAACACAAGCCAAGGCAGACGTTGAAGGTGCAAAAGCAGCGTTGGCACTAGCCAGTGCTAGAGTCACACAAGCACAAGCTCAACTCGACTATGAATTAGCTGACTTTAAGCGCACCCAAGCCTTGTATAGTCAAAACACCGTTTCTAAAGCCCAAGTAGAAAAAGCGCAATTACAGATCACCACCTTAAAGGCTGAACTAGCCACCACACGCTCAAATGAAAATGTGATGCGCTCACGCTTAGAAGTGGCAAAAGCCACGCTGCTGCAACCTAAAGAAGGATCAGCAGATAACACCTCAGACTGCCAAATTTGTATTCACTCTCCAGTAGACGGCAAGGTATTACGCATATTGCACAAAAGCGAAAGTATCGTGCCTGTAGGCACGCCTGTTGTTGAAATTGGCAACCCCGAAGACTTAGAAGTGAACATTGAAATGCTTTCAACCAATGCAGTTAAGGTCAAGGTAGGTGACGATGCATTGATTAAGCGCTGGGGCGGCGAACAAGACATCGCGGCCAGAGTCAAAATGGTCGAACCATCAGGTTTTACCAAAATATCAGCATTAGGTGTAGAAGAACAGCGAGTCAATGTGATCCTGTCTTTCACCGATACAAAAGACAAATGGCAAAGTCTGGGGGATGCTTTTAGAGTCGAGGCCTCCATCATAATAGACAAAGCAAAAAGTGTTTTAGTGGTACCCATTTCGAGCCTGTTTAGACAAAACGAACAATGGTCTGTGTTTAAGGTGGTTGAAGGCACAGCCACCATTCAAGGTGTTAAGGTGGGTCGTCGTAATGACAGATTTGCTGAAATCACTCAAGGTTTGGATCTTGCAGAGCAGGTCATCACCCACCCTAGTAACGCGATTGAGGATGGAGTGAGAGTTTCACAGCGCTAGCCAGGGTGTTTTTTATGAAGCCTCTGCTCTAACCCTTTCAAGGATTATCTTAAAAGGGTTAATTTTAAAAGGCCAGGTTATCTAACTTACGCCAATTTAGCCGCTTGAATACCCAAACCTTCACATACAGAATTAAATGCGTCACCTTCCATAACAGGCAAACCAGGTAACAGCTCCAACAGCTCTTTTTTGACTATAGGCGACAAACTCATGCCGCCTGTAATAAACACCATTTCAGGTGCTTCAGTACTATTTTCTAAACATTCAGTGACTAAACTTTTCACTCTAGCTAACCAAGATTGCATCGAACGTTTCAGCTCTTCAACATTCAATTTAACGTCGTAGTCAGCTTCGATGTAATGTAAAGGCAGGATGATTTCATCTTTTGAAGACAGCAACTCTTTGGCCAATCGTGATGAGTTAACCAGTCTCGCCGAAAGTTTTTCTTCTTGCACAACTTGCAATCGTTCTAATAACTTAGGCTCTTTAACTAATGACTTTGTATTCGCAATATCCAACCAATAATCATCTGAGAAAAACCGATTAAGTTTGGGAATGTCATCAACCGCACACATGTCAGAAAAATAAGCTGGAGGCACAGGCAGGCCATTACGCATCAGTAAACCTTGCCCCATGGTTGACGCAATTGACTTAGTAATTAGGTTTTTATCACATTCCATGCCACCTAAACGTGTACCAGTGACCGACATTACATCTTGTTGGCGATCAACATTCGCTAATTTTTCTGGGGATAACTTAATACAACAAATATCAGTTGTGCCGCCACCAATATCGACAACCAAAACATTAGTATGTTTATCAAGGGTGCGTTCAATTTTGTAGGCTGCAGCGATGGGTTCTTCAAGAAAATCAACTTTGTTAAACCCGGCCATTTTTGCCGCTTGAGTCATAATTTCAATAGCTTGACTGTTACCGTCTTGACCTCGAGTACCATGAAATCGTACTGGGCGACCAATAACGGCAGTGTCAACAGACTCGCCTAATTGCTGCTCGGCACTTAAACGAAAGAACTCTAATTGTTTGGCAATCAACCCCACAAAGGCTTGTTGCTGACCAGCCACCAGATTGGCGCCTAAAAAATTCTTCGGTGAATATATCAGCCGCCCTTTATCAGGGGTTTTCAAATAACGCCTAAATCCTTCTTCACCAAATGCAAATTCACCCGTTTCGACTAATTGGTGAAGGGGTAAGTCTTGCACTGTCATGTCTTCTAGCAAGAGTTCAATTGCACGTTCTTGTAAGGCAGGTAAATTATGAAACTCAGCACGTAACTCGTCTATTCTGGCACTATGAATACGCTGTTCTCTAGGATCTGGCGCTTCGTAATAGCCTTCTTTAGCTTTTTCGATTTTGTCAGAAATGGCACGTTTTAATTGCGCAATTTTCGCTTCAATCATGGGGATAGGAGGTCTGGGAAGTTCGTCTTTATAATAAATAAAGACCGAAGAACGAATTTTGTTTGCGTCGTCTAGGCTAGGATCGAGTTTAATAAAATGATGCTTTTGCCCATCAAAATACACTACCTCGGAGTTCGAAGTCCCATAATCAATACCTATTGCTGCCATATCCGCCGTTCATCACCTAAAAATAAGGGCAAGGATTGTAATGGAAAACCGGCCTAGGTTCATTATTTGTTTTAATCATATGTAAAGGGTTGGGCGTCCGTGTAAAACCCGATACCTGTATTTTTATCGATATACTTTTTAATCCATCTCATTTCAGTTAATCTTTGAGAATAATAACAATAATTTTGAATCAGGTATTTTCATGGGTCCATATAATAAACAAAACGGTTTTACTCTTATTGAACTGATTATAGTGATAGTCATATTAGGAATTTTGTCTGTTGTTGCAGCACCACGTTTTATTGATTTATCAAGTGATGCAAAAATAGCGGTGCTTAATTCACTAAGTGGCCAATTTAAGTCAACTGTAAATTTAGTACAAATGAAAGCAAGAACAAAAGGTTTAAAACCTGTAGAGAACAATTCTGGTGTATTACAGGCTGCCTATCTTGTTGATTTTGGCTTTGGCAGTGTCGAAATTGATTTCCGTAACCTTTGCCCAGAAAGCATAGGGGAAAGCGGCGACCAGCTTGAAATGCTTGATTTTTTAGAAATTTCAGACGATTTTGAAACACGGGTAAACAATTAATACACGTTAATTGGTTATACTGTTCCAAGTTCAGGTACACCCACAACTGAAGGGTGTTACTTGATTTATGATTCTTTTGGTACCCCAAATTGCACGGTTGAAGTTGTGACCGTAGATTGCTGATAAAAAGTTAAGCCAAAAACAAAGTTCCGTGGAGTCATGAGTAATTTTGTTTAACAACATCAATAAATTGTTGAATATCATCAGCATCGTTATAAATATGGGCAGAAACACGCATACCTAAATGGCGAGCATCAACACTAATATTGGCAACACCAAGTGCATCCATAATAACCTTTTGTTTGTCCTTAAAGTTTAGGATAACTGTGCCACTACGCGTTTCTCTTTGTATCGGAGAGATGACCTCTGCGTCAAATTCATCGACAATTAAATCAATCATTTTTTGATTATGTGCCCTAACATAACTTGCACCTAAACTAGCAAAATAATGAATAGAATGACTGGCCAGGGCAAAAGGGGTAATCGAAGGAGTTCCCCCCCAAAACTTCATTGCAGATTGATTATAACTAAAATTGTGAATATCAAACTCAAATGGATTTTCATGGGAAAACCACCCTACGTCTTTCGGTTGGCATTGTTCAACAATATTAGGATTTACCCACAAATAAGCTGCGCCTGGCCCACCACACAACCATTTTACACTTGAACCAAGCATGAAATCGGGACTAACATCTTGTAAGTTAAGCGGTATAACTCCAGCAGATTGAGCGATGTCCAACACTGAAATAACACCAAGCTCTTTGGCTTGTGAGATCACCTCATGGACTGGCGCTAATTGACCGGTATTAGAATAAGCATTTGATATAAATACTAAATCAACCTCTTTGTTTAAGTGTTCTAACCAAACATTGGCATTGGTTATATCCAAACTTTTATCTATAAAACGAATTTTGGCACTTTTGGGTAACGCTTTTTGCAAGGCAAAACCCATGCTTGGAAAATCAATTTCGCTCATCAAAATAACCACATCCTCTTTATTCAGGGATGCAAGTGACATGACAATCTTTGTTAAACTGCTGGATAGGTTAACTTGTGGACAAAACTGCTCAGCTGGAGCATTAAACAAAACACTCAATGCTAATTGAAAATTACTAATAATATCCAGCCAACTGCCCCATGGCTCTTTTCCAGAATGTTGCCATGGTGCAAAAAAGCTTTCTTTGAAGGCGTCTTCTGCGGTTTTTAACGGGCGCCCTACTGAATGGTTTAATAGGTAGTTGCTGTTGGCCAATAAAAAGTCATTTTTGTGCTGATTCATTTTTATTCTCCAACAAGGCTATTTTTTAGCGCTTCAATGTCGACATATCGAGTACGAATATCGTCACGTTGATGCGCAGCTCGCCTGTCCCGTAGTTTTTCTAACGTATCTAATAAAACATGCAAAGGTGGACCACTGGCGGTAATTTTATCCATATGTTGCTGAGCAACACCCGCTGATGGTTTGGTTATATATCGTTCAACTAATTGATTGTGATGTTGTATCGCAGTTTTACCATGCAATTTGCATACATCTAGAAACAGCCGCAAATTTTGCTGATACCACGGAGCTGGGTGATTGTTACTTGCGTTAATAAAGTCATCCATAATGCTACTACGACGCATACAATCACGAAGAATGAGTTGGTCTTCTGGCATCATGTATAAAAACTTGTCCACTAGCATTTGCGAATACGATGGTTCATTGGCAAAACACAACCCAAGCTGCAAGTCGATAACATTAATTCCGGCAAAGTCCCCCGCGTTTGCGCCTCGATATTCTTCCTTACCTACTCGATATGGCTTGTAATAGGGACGAACACAGTTAAAAAATCGATCTGTATCTAGCTTTTGAAATAACAATTTGTTTGATTCAATGACGTCCTTCAAACCTTGTTTAGCCACATGTAACAAGTCGGCTGTAATAGGATGAGAGATCCCCAATGGCTGGATCTTAATTAGTGCATCTGCTACACGTTTATAGGCCAAAATCGCCTTAGTGTTGTAATCGATGAATACTTTTTCATCTTCTAAATGGGTAAACCGCTTGTAGTGACCATTAAGTGCTTTGTTGTGTGTGGTTAAATGAGCCGTAGCAAATCGAGGGGTAACACCAATGGAAGCACCTATATGCATCGCAAGTGCCGACGCTTCTATCAACGGTGACGATTGCTCTCTAGAAGGCTCGGTAATTTCATGCCGACGACAAGCTGCCATATAAAGGCCAACGTTACCTAATAAATCAAAGGCATTATCAAAACCATTGTCGGTATTACCTTCATCAAGTAAGGGTAATATTAAAGCGCGCCCCTCACTTTCAATTTGTTGCTTGAGTTCGTCACCAATATTAACAACATTAGCTTTATCATTTTGTTGCCAATAAAGATGTTCAAGCTCGGTGTTTAAATCACAAAAACGGGTTCTTATCCATTGATCGAATGCTTGGGAGTGTGCTGTCACGTTTTTGTCCTGAATTGAGAATGAATTGATTATATAGCCGCCATGCTATCAGAACGACAAAGCAGCAATTCGCTAAAACCTGCTAAAAAGCCCCGCGATATTAGTTAATTACCACAAAAATTGCTAATCTATAAACAGATTCAACTACTTAAGCTTGAACTTATAGTGACTTTAGATAAAAAAGACAAAATGATCGTTGAAAGATTGCAGAGAGATGGACGTATTTCAATGTCTGACCTAGCTCAAGAAGTGAATTTATCTGATACTCCCTGTTTGAGACGGGTAAAAAAATTGGAACAAGCTGGTGTCATTGAAGGTTATCAAGCAACACTGAGTCGGCAAGCATTTAACTTAAATGTTTTGGTCTATGCCTTTGTGCGTTTAAGCGCTAATTCAGATAAATTAGCAGATCAATTTGAACAAACCGTAGCCAACTTAGATCAGGTACTAGAGTGCTCTGTAGTAACGGGCGCTTATGATTATTTACTAAAAATTATTGCCGAAGATTTAGAAAACTATGAAAGTTTTGTTAAAAAATCTTTAGGTAGAATAGATTACATTGCCACTATTGAGTCAACAGTGGTACTCAAACAAACCTTTTCTAGAAATGTATTACCTATAAAGGTTTAAATTTATACAATAAAACTCGACACAACCTACAATATTGATTCACTGGTCTCTTCAAATGCAACTACATAGTGCCCTTCTAATAAAGCACTGCCCAACTCTGTATAGACTTTAAATCGCTTAACTCCATCATGCTTAGTCATAATATTAACTGTCATAGAAACAAAACTTTCGTTTTCTGAGTCACTGGATTCCATACTCATCTCCCATAACCTTTCGACGACCTTCTGATAATCAGGGTCTGGGTAAGCCGTTTTCCACCAATGTTCTTTATCTGGTATTTCTTCAATACTCCAGCCAATACTTTTAATAAAACTCGAATTGACATACTTTATAGGATAATTAAGCGTTCCTTCTTTCTTTTCTGCAATTAGAATCGGCAAAGGTAACATATCGAAAAACTTGGTAGGAATAAGAGTAGTCATAATAGCCCCCCTAGTAAGACAATTAATTGTAGAGTGATAGTTCAAAATAGACGTTAATATTTCTGGTTGGTTACGTCAAATATTCAAACTGTCATTAGTAGTATAACAACTACAATTACGATGTTTATGCAAAAAAAAGCTATTAAAATAATGCCAAGTATCCCTCAGCTGATGATGAGAAAAACCAAAACAAGAGACTAATATTAATCATTACAGTAAACCAATATACAATTAAAAATTTTCGTTTTTTGGATTTATGCCTTAATAATTGTTGTGCTATCCCTGCACCTGGCCAACCTCCAATTAGAGCAAAAAAATGTAATGTGCTTTCTTGAATTCGCCATGCCCCTCGCTTTGCTTTCGATTTATCAACAACATAAGCCAGCAAAGTAATGACACTAAAACACAAATAGCTCAAAAGTAATTTTTGTGGGAAATCTCCGATTACATTAGCCAATATGAGAAAGGTTAAAAATAGTATTGATAAATAAACAGGGAATTTATTTATCTTGTTCGAGTCTTTCCGTTTTAACTTTTCCCCCGAAAAAGTCGCATCGACTGCGCTGACTTTACCATTTGTATCTTGGCTAATGGAAAAGGTAATAATGTCATTAATTTTAGGGACTCGTTGCCTGTTAGATAATCCGGTTTTATGCATAAAAATATCAGGTCCTCCTCCATTGGGCTGAATAAACCCAAAAGCCCTGTCAGCATGCCATTTAATTAGTTTTCCTTTTTTCCTCATTCCAACGGCTCCTAAATTGCCCTTATTCCAATCACTTTTGGTTAAAAGTACGGGGAGGCAATCAATCTACTCAATAACAAGCATACGAGCAATTCGAAGATTTAAAAAATCCCCTCTCAGCATTAACTCGCGGTAATTAAAATCGATTAAAAGATTTCTTGGCCTATTTGTTCTTTAGTCTATAATGCCCGCCGCACCTTTTATCACTCCTTTTTGGAAGCATTATGCGTTCAATTCTTGTTTCTATAATGGCCTTATTTTTAGGCATATTTTTGTTGTTGTTGGGTAATAGTTTACTCAGCACATTATTGATTTTGCGTGGGATCGCAGAAGGTTTCTCAGGGAAATTTTTAGGGGTTCTGACGTCCGTTTATTTTTTAGGTGCATTCGTCGCTACATTAGTGGCTTCTGGAATGATCAAACGCATGGGTCATATCCGCTGCTTTACTTTCTGCACGGCTTTGCTTGGCTGTTGCACCTTAACTTATGCCTTAGCCGTCTCACCTTTTGCTTGGTTAATTATTCGATTTTTTACCGGGTTTGGTGTATTTGCCATGTATACGGTGGTCGAAAGCTGGCTAAATGGCCAAACACAAGATGCCTATCGTAGTCGTGTATTCTCAGTGTATACACTGATCAATCTTTTAGCTGTAGCGGCTTCACAACAACTTTTACTTATCGATAGTGTCACCAACTACACCTTATTTATCGTGGCAAGTTTATTAGTTACCGCCGCTATCATGCCAATTTCATGGACTAGACTGCAACAACCCAATGTAGCGATTGATATGCCATCAATGAGTGTTTTAAAAGTATATGATGCGGCTCCGGTTGCGGTAACTGGCTGTTTAGTCTCTGGGTTAATAATGGGACCATTTTGGGGACTAACCCCATTATTTGTCAGCGAGTTAGGTTATTCAGATAAAGAGTTAGCCACTTTTATCTCGCTCTCCATACTCTGCGGTGCTTTCATCCAATATCCAGTTGGTCGTTGGTCTGATCACATGGACCGCAGAAGGGTCATTCTATTCACTTTTATTTTAGGCAGTCTACTGGCATTGATTATGGCTATTTTCGCCAAATATTTTGCAGTAGAGCGAGGACTCATCACTGCATTGTCAGCTTTGTTTTGTGGTCTTGTGCTGGCTATATACCCAATTTCAGTAGTACATCTAGTGGAGCGTATCCAAAAAGACCATTTAGTAGCAGGATCAAGCGGTCTGTTAATGATTTATGGATTGGGTTCATTTGTAGGACCAACTGTTGCAGGATTTACCTTGGAGTATATGGGCCCTAGCGCTCTTCCAACTTATTATCTGGCTATCTTAACTACTTTTAGCATCGTTTTGTCCATACAGCTGCTTCGTTCACGTATCATTGAAAGGCCAGAAGATCATGAAAGTCACTATGTAGCTATGGTGCGTACATCCCAGAATGTACTACCTTTACACCCAGAATCGGAAGAGGTTCTGGATGAACCTGAAGCGCGCCGCAACGAACGGGAAGATATTCTTTAAAGTCGTTGTCCGACACATAATAGGCATATTATGTGCGCCTTAAAAGACAATAATATAGGCACCAAAACCCAACCAGCTTAACCCTAATAAAATCCACGGCAGAAGTTTCACAGAACGTTTAGGAACAACTTCTTCAAGGATTTCAGTATTTTCTGTATCTCGCTGCTTTATCTTTTGTTTACGTTGTTTATCTAGTTCACGTAACTTTTTACCTTGTTGTTTTTTATATTCAGCAATGCCTTTCTCAATACCTTGAGAAATTAACTTAGTTTGCTCTTTAGTTTGACCGGCTTTTTGCGTGCCCTTTGCCATTTTCATCGCTTGTACTTCTACTTCAGGTGATACTTTATTTTTCATTTTAAATTTAACAGGTAAAAACGTAAGAATAATAGTATCAGACAATATACTCAAACCACCTTACTGCTTCATCTTATACAGCAAAGGGGCGAAATTTTGATAGTCTTTGCTGGCATTCCAGTAGTGTGAAGAAATCAATACAAAGCGGTTTAACACAAACGACTTAATTTCCCTAAAAATGCTTCTCACAAACATTGTCGCCACTAGTTGCTATCTATATACTCCGCGACATATTAAGTGAGTATTATTTTCCAGCCTAATTGGAGTTGTTTATGTTATTTGACGGTAACTTAGTCGCTGAGTCTCCCACTCGCCAAAAAATTCGTGATTTTTATCGAATCGATGAAAACCTAGCCGTTGAACATATTTTGCCAGACGCAGAAGTCAATATGCGCGCTCGCAGTCGTGCTTGGGAGCGAGCCCGTAAAATGGTGCTACAAATTCGTAATGATCAAGAAGGTAATGGAGTGGTGGAAGCCCTGCTTAATGAATACTCATTATCTTCTTCCGAAGGTGTGGTATTGATGTGTTTGGCAGAAGCATTATTGCGGGTTCCAGACAAAAAAACCCAAGATAAATTGATCAGCGATAAATTATCCAAAGGTCAGTGGAGCTCACATTTAGGCAACAGTGACTCATTGTTCGTCAATGCCTCTTCGTGGGGTTTACTGCTCACTGGTGGTTTGGTTAATTATGCCAATCAACGCAATCAGTTTGGTTTTCTAAAGAAAACCTTAGGCAAAGTTGGCGAGCCAGTTATCCGTAAAGCTATGAACATTGCTATGAAGGTAATGGGTCAACAGTTTGTTATGGGCGAAACCATTGAAGATGCAGTGCAGCGTGCGGAAGAGAAAGAACGCATAGGTTTTGTGTATTCCTATGACATGCTCGGTGAAGGTGCCAGAACACAAAAAGATGCTGACGACTACTTTCATGCCTATGCACAAGCCATAAAAGTGATCGGCCAAGCAGCAAAAGGTAAAGGTCCAAGAAAAAGCCCCGGTATATCAGTCAAGTTATCCGCTATTCACCCTCGCTATGAATTTACTCACAGAGAGCGGGTTATGGCCGAAATACCACCTAGACTCAAAGAGTTATGTTTGCTGGCCAAACAATACGACATTGGTTTAACCGTTGATGCGGAAGAATCAGAGCGTTTGGATATCTCCTTGGATATCATTGAACATGTATTCAGTGATCCCGACTTCGAAGGCTGGAACGGTTTTGGTTTGGCGGTACAGTCTTATCAAAAAAGAGCCTTGTATGTTATCGACTGGTTGCGTGAATTGACCGAAAAGGTCGGTCGTAAAATGATGGTGCGATTGGTGAAAGGCGCATATTGGGATACCGAAATAAAAAATGCGCAAAAAGATGGTTTAGAACACTTCCCGGTCTTTACTCGCAAGTCATCAACAGATGTGTCTTACCATGCCTGTGCAAACCGATTACTAGACTATCGTGACACGATTTATCCACAATTTGCTACCCACAATGCTTACACCGCAGCGGTCATCATTGAATTGGCTGGAGATGACAAAGAAGGGTTTGAATTTCAATGTCTACATGGCATGGGCGACAGTTTGTACGACCAAATCGTCATAAAAGAAAACATTCAATGTCGTATTTACGCGCCTGTAGGCGAACATGAAGATTTATTGGCTTATTTAGTCCGTCGCTTGCTTGAAAATGGCGCCAACTCTTCTTTTGTCAATGCCATAGTAGATGAGTCCAGACCAGTAGAGTCTTTACTCGAAGATCCCGTTGAAAAAACCCAGCGTCTAAAACACAAATATAACGATCAAATCCAAAAACCCATCGCCTTATTTGGTAAAGAAAGAGATAACTCCAAAGGCCTTGATGTCACTGATATTAATCAAATCACGCCACTTAAAGCCGCCGTTGACCGCTGGTTTGAAGAAAATCTGTTGAACGAAGACCAAGTGCCTGAAGGGTGTCATGCTGTGCGTAACCCTGCCAATACCAAAGAAATCATAGGTTTTCACCGCTTTGATACTCAGCAGCAAATGGCGGATAAGTTAACCACTGCGCACAATGCTTTTGCCAGTTGGTCACAAACCTCTATTAATGAACGTGCAGATTTACTCCGTCGTACCGCCGACATCCTTGAACGGAATATGGATGAACTGATTGCTTTATGTATAAAAGAAGCAGGAAAAGTCACCACCGATGGGGTAGACGAGATACGCGAAGCCGTTGATTTTTGTCGCTATTATGCCGCTCGTGCCGAAGAACTCGCAGAAGATGACAGATTCGCGCCTCGGGGCGTGGTGTTGTGTATCAGTCCTTGGAACTTCCCATTAGCTATCTTTCTAGGTCAAGTCGCAGCAGCCATAGTGACTGGCAATACCGTGATTGCTAAACCTGCAGAACAAACCAGTTTGATTGCACTGCGCGCTTTGCAGTTAATGGAATATGTGGGTTTACCTGCAGGGGTTGTTCAGTCCGTTATCGCTGCAGGGCCTGATGTGGGAGCAGTATTGTTGCCAGATGAACGTATCAAAGCCGTGATGTTCACCGGTTCTACTGTTACTGGCAATGTGATTGCTAACGCTTTAGCGCAAAGGGGGGGTGAACAAGTGCCTTTGATTGCCGAAACGGGTGGTCAAAACTGCATGATCGTTGACTCAACGGCCTTACCAGAACAAGTGGTAGATGATGTGATTGCTTCAGGATTTCAGAGTGCTGGCCAACGCTGTTCTGCGCTTCGCGTACTGTTTTTGCAAGAAGAAATTGCCGATACCGTGACCGAAATGTTAATTGGTGCACTTAAAGAATTAAGTGTCGGTGACCCGGCCTTTTTAGCTACCGATATTGGCCCTGTTATTGACCAAAAAGCCTTAACTAACTTACAAACCCATGCTGAAGATATGCATCATAACGGCACCTTATTATATGAGTGCAACGTACCCGAAAATAACGGCACATTCTTTGCGCCTAAACTTTATCAAATTGAAGATATTTCCTTACTTAAGCGCGAAGTGTTTGGCCCATGTGTTCATATAGTGCGCTTCAAAGCCGACGATCTGGAGCAAACGGTAAAAAATATTAATGCCACTGGTTTTGGTTTAACCATGGGGATCCATACTCGAATTGATGTCAGAGCGATGGAATTAATTAAACTTTCTCGTGCGGGCAATGTATACGTTAACCGCAACATGATTGGCGCTATAGTGGGCGTACAACCCTTTGGCGGTCGTGGTCTTTCTGGAACCGGCCCTAAAGCTGGTGGTCCTAATTATTTGCCGCGACTAATGCTCGAAAAATCGACCCCCCGTGAAGTGATTGAACTGTCACCAGCAACAGATATAGCTCTGCTAAGTAACAGTGAAGCCGAGCAACAAGCCGCCAAGATGATGGAAAATGCCCGCAGCACTGAGCATGAATGGCCTTTAACTGATTTAAATACCCGCGTATCTTCAGTCCGCCAATTGCTCGCCACTATTGCCCAAGTAGATAAAGTTGACCAACTGGCAGATGATTTAAACTCTACTTTAGCCGCAGCACGTTCGCAGCTAATTAGCATTGAAAAACGCCTGAAAAAACCTAAGGTTTTGCCGGGGCCAACGGGTGAGTCGAATGTATTATATCTAGAGCCAAGAGGGATCATCGTTTGTTTCGCCGACAAAAATGTAACGTTTGAGTACTGGGTGTTATCAATCGTGACAGCGTTGGCAACAGGCAACGTAGTCATTTCAGTGGTTTCTGAGCTGTTTTACGCAGAGGCCCTTGAGTTTCGCGATCAGTTTATAGACACTGGCGCACCGGAAAATGTGTTCCAAGTAGCCAAGCTTCATCACCTACAACCTTTGTTAGCCGCAGATGATTTAGCTGGTGTAGTAATCGACAGTGAATGTGACCGTACAAGCTACATGGTGCAAATGCTCGCCAAACGCACAGGGGCAATATTACCGGTGATTACCGCTGAGTATTATGACCATTTGATCCAACGTCTATTGACCGAAAAAACCGTCAGCATCGACACCACTGCGTCGGGTGGTAATACGTCACTAATGACCTTAGTAGAAGATGAAGACGAGTAATCCCGACGAATAAAACAGGTTCCCCCCTCCACTGTTTAGTTGAGGGGTTGTTATTCAGACTTAACGGGAACAGGCACACTAGCCTTTTTAAGTATGCTTCTAGGCTCTATAGAATTAATACTCTCAAGAGGCAAAATTAGGGTACGTTTAGTCTGGTGGTTGTACAAAAACACATAGTTAATAGTTGTACCTAATAACGAATATTCATGAACAGTGCCAGAAGTGGCCTCAGAATTAACTAAAACAAGGCCTTGTTTTAGTTCAACAATCGATTGCGCCTTATTTTTCGAATGCATTCCGATAAACATATAAAAATATAAAGTGAGAAGTAAAACAGCCGTCCACCAAAATGAACGAATACTTGGCACCCCAGCGACAATAGGGATTATTCGAAGGATCCCTTTATCAAACTTTTTGTCCAACCACTGGCTGAATGGCGCCTGGACATAAACTAAAACCCACATGAGTAAAACCATGGAAAACGCCCCAACCACCATCAACATAACCATTGGATCTTTTATTCCGGCCACCAAAATATCGCCAATTTCTAAATAATCCATGACTTTAAGATCGAAATGGGAATAGAAAGTGATCAGATAAATAAAACCAGCGATTGCCACAGTTGAATAAATCAAAAAAACGGCTAAGCCAGGATGGCTAGTGGTAAATTTAAACACATCTAAAAGTCTTACTTTTGGACGGTACTTATCTAGATTGGCATTGGTGGTCATTGCGAATTTGTTACCCATTAATTAAACAGTGTTAGTTGTATCATTGAATCACTTGTTTTTTCCAATGAATTGACATAGAAGTCTATGCAAATAATGATAAAAACGTGATGCCTGAGCACTTAATACCTAGGCTAGCTGTAACACGCTCTATTTGTTAGAGTGAATGACAATGCAATTATCATAGAAACTTCAAACAATGACTGAGCAAAATACTTTTAAAGCAGTACTAATAGAAGAAAATTCCGACAATACATTTACAGTCAAAATTGCCCATCGTTCGTTAAGTGACTTACCTGACAATGACCTTCTGGTTAACGTTCACTATTCATCTTTGAACTACAAGGATGCATTATCCGCTAGCGGCAATAAACGAGTTAGTAGCCATTTTCCTCATACTCCTGGAATAGATGCCGCAGGGGTGGTGGTTAGCGATAAGTCAGGAACCTTCTCCCCCGGAGACGAAGTTGTAATGTTTGGTTATGATTTAGGTATGAATACTCCCGGCGGATTAGGCCAGATGATTTCTATCCCTGCAAATTGGGCAGTCAAACGGCCAGAAAATTTGTCTTTAAAAGAGGCGATGATTTATGGAACTGGTGGTTTAACTGCCGCACTTTGTGTGCAAAAGCTAGAAAAAATGGGTGCTCGTCCTGAAGATGGACCCGTTGCGGTTACGGGTTCAACCGGTGGAGTGGGCAGTATTAGCATAGCTCTGCTTAAACAGTTAGGTTATAGCGTGGTAGCTTTCTCAGGCAAACCTGAACAAACTGAACATTTAAAATCCATTGGTGCTGACGAAGTTTTACATCGTGATGTTCTGAATGAGGTAGCAGCTCTACCCATGGGCAAAGAAAAATGGGCCCACGGAATAGATACCTTAGGAGGTGACTACCTAAGTAACCTATTAAAACAAATTAAATCCGGTGGTGGTGTATCGGCATGTGGGCTTGCGTCTTCCGATTCATTCTCCTCCACCGTATTTCCTTTCATTATAAGAGGTGTTTCTTTGCTTGGAGTAGATTCAGTGTATATCCCACTTAGTGATAAACAAAATATTTGGCAGCGAGTTTCTACTGATATGAAGCTCCCAAATTTATTAAGTCTATGTGAGGAAATCTCTTTACAGCAAACACCTGAATATCTGCAACGCTTTATGCAGTCTAAGGTTGTCGGTCGTTATTTAGTGAATCTAAAAAGTTAGGTTCTTTAAAAGTAATCATAAATTTGTGAGTGTATTCAGTCGTTCTTATAGACACATTTGATAACCACAATGGCATATATAAAGAGCAAAGTTATAGGGTGATTGCGACACCCTATATTTCTTTAACTAATGGCTATGTTTTTGTAAACTGTTGCAGTACTGTATATAATTACAGTTATTAAGGAGGTGGTCTATGATCCCAGCACAGTTTACAAAGTTTTTAGAGCAATTTAA
>ENA-OSET01001518-OSET01001518.1-sediment-metagenome-genome-assembly--contig:-NODE-1518-length-24008-cov-12.181480_pt1 | contig 24008 bp, 14 predicted proteins | sample MGYA00237882_ERZ534229 | MGnify/ENA primary metagenome ERZ534229 (study PRJEB26408, sample SAMN06266212) | sediment metagenome | isolation source: Hudson Canyon methane seep mesocosm | place... | reverse complement strand
CATAATTCTTCTTGATCAACATCCATTTCCTCCATTCTTTCTTGGAGTTTATCAAGCCTTTCTTCTCTTTGTGATCCTCCAATTATTTCTCCTATTGTTGGAAATAAGATATCCATTGCTCTTACAGTTTCATTATCTTCATTCATGCGCATGTAAAAGGCTTTAATCCCTTTTGGATAATCTGTAATAATAACAGGTTTTTTGTATTTTTTCTCAACTAAATACCTTTCGTGTTCTGATTGTAAATCAGCACCAAATCCATCAATTAGATATTTAAACCTTTTCTTTTTATTGGGTTTAGAGTTACGTAAAACATCAATCGCCTCACGATAAGTTAAACGAACAAAATCATTTTCTATAACAAATTGTAGTCTCTCTAATAGCCCCATTTCAGATCGTTCTTCTTTCTTTAAGTTACTTTCTTCATCTCCCATTCTTTTATCTAAGAATTGCAAGTCATCAGCATTATGAGTAATGCAATATTGGATGCAATATTTTAAAAACTCTTCAGCTAAATCCATGTTAGTTTCTAAATCAGCAAATGCTACCTCTGGCTCTATCATCCAAAACTCTGATAAATGCCTAGAGGTATTTGAATTTTCAGCCCTAAAAGTTGGGCCAAAAGTATAGACTTGACCTAATGCTAAAGCACCTAATTCAGCTTCTAGTTGACCTGAAACTGTTAAGTTGGTTTTGCTCCCAAAAAAGTCAGATTCAAAATCAATTTTTCCATCAGAAGTTTTTGGCAAGTTTTCTAAATCAAGATTAGTTACTTGGAACATTTCTCCAGCACCCTCCGCATCAGCACCAGTAATTATTGGAGTGTGAAGGTTTAAAAATCCCTTGTCATTAAAGAATTTGTGAACTGCAAAAGTTAAAGCATGTCGCAATCTGAAAATTGCAGAAAAAGTATTAGTTCTGAATCTTAAATGAGCTTTCTCTCTTAAAAATTCTAAGCTGTGTTTTTTTGGTTGCAATGGATATTCTTCAGCATCTGCAGCACCTAAAACCTCTATCTTATCTGCTAATATTTCCACAGCTTGTCCGCTACCTTTTGATGTAACTAATTTACCATCCACACTTATACAAGAACCTGTAGTTATCTGCCTTATCAATTCCTCATTAAAGGAATCTCCCTCAGCAACTATTTGAATATTATTTATAGTTGAACCATCATTTAATGCAATAAAAGAAACATGTTTACTACCTCTCCTTGTTCTTACCCACCCTTTAGCACTTATTTTTTGTTCTTTCCCTTCTTCACTAAGAATTTCTTTAATTTTCATTAGATTTTTTATAATTTCTGAATTAACCTACTTGTGATACTAATTTCTTTGCAAGAATTTCATGTACAGTTTTTACGATTGCTGATGTATCGTAAAAGTATTCTTTGTGCAATTCCTCTTGAGTTCCATGATGTACAAATTCATCAGGAATTCCTAACCTTTTTACTGATGATTTATAATCATTATTTGCCATAAATTCTAGTATTGCTGAGCCAAAACCTCCCTGCAAGCAACCATCTTCAATTGTGATAATGTTATCAAATTTTGTGAAGATTTTATGAAGTAGCTTTTCATCCAAAGGTTTTGCAAAACGCATATCATAATGTGCAATACTTAAACCTTCTTTCTCAAATTCTGCTTGTGCACTTACAACAAAATTTCCAGGATGCCCTAGTGATAAAATTGCTATATCTTCTCCTTTTTTTATCATTCTACCTTCCCCTATTTTAATTTCTTTAAATGGAGTTTTCCAATCTAACATCACCCCTTTTCCTCTCGGGTATCTCATTGAAAATGGTCCTTGATTTGGAAGTTGAGCAGTATACATTAAGTTCCTTAATTCTTCTTCATTCATAGGTGCTGAAACGATCATATTTGGGATGCATCTGAAAAATGCTATATCATATGCTCCATGATGAGTTGCTCCATCAGCACCAACTACCCCTCCTCTATCTAAGCAAAATACTACATTCAAATTTTGCAAAGCAACATCATGTATTACTTGATCATATGCTCTTTGCATGAAAGTAGAATAGATATTACAAAAAGGTAGTTTCCCTTGCGTAGACATTCCTGCAGAAAAAGTAACAGCATGTTGCTCTGCAATACCAACATCAAAAGTTCTTTTAGGCATTTGCTCCATCATTTTTGTAAGGGAACTTCCGCTAAGCATTGCCGGACTAACCCCTACAATGTCCTTATTTTTTTTAGCTAATTCAATTATTGTTTCTCCAAAAACATCTTGATATTTTGGAGGAGTTTTTTTCTTTTTTGACTTAATAATCTCCCCTGTTTCTTTATCAAAAACCCCAGGGGCATGCCAAGTTGTTGTGTCTCCTTCTTCAGCAGGAGTAAATCCTTTGCCTTTTACGGTTAAACAATGTAAAATCTTAGGACCAGGAATTTCTTTTAAATCTTTTAAAACTTCAGCAACATGCTCTGCATCATGACCATCTATAGGCCCAAAATACCTGAAATTTAAGGATTCAAAGTAATTGCTTTCTCCAAGTAAAGTGGTTTTTACAGCACCCTCCACTTTTTTAGCAATAGCTTGGGCATTTGGTCCGAACTGACTAATTTTTCCAAGAATCTTCCAAATTTTATTCCTAGCTTTGTTGTAAGTTTTTGATGTAGAAATATCAGTTAAATATTCTTTTAACGCTCCTACTGCAGGATCAATTGACATGCAGTTGTCATTTAAAATCACTAATAAATTTGAATGTTCAGCTCCTGCATGATTTAGCGCCTCAAAAGCCATACCAGCCGTCATTGACCCGTCACCTATTACAGCAATATGTTGTTTGTTTTTCTCCCCCTTACTTTCTGATGCAACAGCCATTCCAAGTGCAGCTGAAATTGAAGTTGAAGAATGTCCCACCCCAAATGTATCATATACACTTTCTGATCTTTTTGGAAACCCACTAAGCCCTCCCTTTATCCTATTTGTAGGAAATTGCTCTTTCCTTCCGGTTAGAATTTTATGTCCGTAAGCCTGGTGCCCAACATCCCAAACAAGTTGATCGTAAGGAGTATTAAAAACATAATGAAGAGCTACAGTAAGCTCTACAACACCTAAACTTGCGCCAAAATGCCCTCCTTTTTCAGATACAATATCAACAATGTATTGCCTTACTTCATTACTGATTTGTTTCAACTGAGATTTTTCCAGTTTTCTTAAATCAGCAGGACTATTAATATTACTTAATAAAGGGCCTTGTGGATATTTTTTATTTTGAGTCATAAAAGCACAAAGATAATAAATCTTTAATCATGCAAAAGTAATAATATTCGTTAACAAACTAGCGTTAATAATTGAATAGCTATCAATGCAAATTCTGACAGTTATATTATCAAATTTGTATTTATGAGAAACTTCTTTTTTATTTGTTTTATAATTATGAGTATATCTTCTTTTTCTGAGGATACTATACATACCCTTACCCCTGATACTACTTTGATTTTAGACACTCTTTTACTAGAGCAAAAAATTATTTTAAAAGCTGATAAACCACTAAATATTTTTGATGAGAGATTAAGGATTTTGGACGAAAATTCTCCTATGGATTTAGCTTATAATGAAAAGGTTCATCCTTTTATTGAGAGTTATATTGGCAGAAATAAAGCTTTAATTTCAAGAATGCAAGGTTTAAAGAATTTGTATTTTCCTTTGTTTGAACAACAATTAGACAGGTATGACCTTCCTTTAGAGTTTAAATATTTAGCAATTGTAGAGTCTGCAATGAACCCTAAAGCAAAATCACATTCTGGTGCAACTGGACTTTGGCAATTTATGTATTTAACAGGCAAACAATACGGACTAAATGTTACTTCTTACATGGATGAAAGGCAAGACCCTCATAAAGCAACTGAGGCAGCTTGTGTTTATTTTGAAAAATTGTACGATACTTTTGGTGATTGGAATCTGGTACTAGCTGCTTATAATGGTGGTCCTGGATATTTGCAAAAGAAAATTAACACTGTTGGAAGTAATGACTTTTGGGTTTTACATCCTCATTTAAGAAGAGAAACTAGAAATTATATTCCTACATTTATTGCTGTAAATTATGCTATGAATTATGCAGAAGAACATGGCATTAGTCCTCAAACAACAAAAATTGAGGTAGGAATAACAGACACATTAACTCTTAAAAAACAAATTGAGTTAAAAGTTTTAGCTGAAATCATTTGTGTAAATAAAGAAACAATTCTGTATCTAAATCCTGCATATAAAAAGAATATTTTTCCTAAAGAGTCCGTAGTTGTTTTACCTGAATTTGCTGCAATAGATTTTAAATTTAATGAAGAAACAAACTATGCTTTTATTGAATCTGTTGATAATAAAGAAATCCTTATTGATGAAGAAAGAATAGTTTACAGAGTGCATAAGGGGGATTATTTAGGAAGGATTGCTAAAGATCATAATGTACATGTTTTTGAGTTGAAAGAATGGAATAATTTAAAAACAACAAATCTTGATATTGGAGATAAATTAGTGATTTATGTAAAAAACAATCAAAAAACACAACAAAAACCCCAAAAAACCCCAAAAAACGAATATATTGTACAAAAAGGGGATACGCTTTGGGGAATTGCTAAAAAGCATGATGGTTTAAGTGTTTGGAAGATTAAATCGCTAAACAACTTGGAGAGTGATAACCTAAAGCCTGGCACGAAAATTCTTTTACCTTCAAGTTAATGAGATATTTTATTATACTTACATTCTTCCTGTTTTCTTGTGGTGATGGAGCTCAAACCTTACCATCTTCAACAGGAACAAATTCAGAAGTAATTTTTGTTGTTGCTGATGCTTTGTGGGAGAGTGGTGTTGATAGTTTGGCTTATGCGACTTTTGGTAAAATTATAGAAGGAATAAATCAGAATGAGAGTGCCTTTAGAGTTGTACAGGTTAATCAAAGTGAGTTTAAGTCAATATTAAAAACTCACAAAAATATTGTAATAATTGCTGAGGGCGCTCACCATTCAAGTCAAAAAAACAAGTGGGCTAAAGGGCAGTTTGTTGCACAATTAAATTGGGATAACAATAGAGTACAATTACTTAAAGAACTTAATAAATTAGTTTCTATAGTCAGCTTGAAAGAAGTAAAATATATAAGAAATACTTTTGCTAAATTATCGCAAAAGAATGCTGAAAAAGAAATTTTTAATCATTTTGGAATAGAAGTTATTATCCCTAAGGAATATGAAGTAATTTCTAATTCAGATTCTGTTTTTTGGGCTACATTTAATCCTCCAAAATCAGAGGAAATAAAGAATATTTTAACTTTTTCATTTATACCAAAAACCACTAATTTGCAAGCTGAGGTTTTACAAAATACAGATAATATTTTTGCTAAATACCTAAAAGGAGAAAGGGAAGGTAGTTTTGTGAAAATTGAGCCTAGCTATCCTCCTTATTATAATGATAATAATTATAGAGGGCTTTGGAAGTTAGAATACGGATTTATGGGAGGGCCCTTCCTAATTAAAACTTATTTTATTGATGATAAAATAGTAGTAAATGTTGGTTTAATTTTCGCCCCGCAAAGCAGAAAAAGAAGTTATATAAAAGAGCTGGAAGCTATTTTATAACTAGTTTTTCCCTTTTAGTACCTGATTCGCTTTTTACCTCAACAACATAATACCCTTTTGCTAAACTACCCGTGTTAACAGACTTTGATTTTGTAGAAATAATCTTTTGTCCCGTGATAGAATAGATGCTAATTAACACCTTATTTTCAGTAGTATGAATAGTTATTTTATCATCAGCAGGGTTAGGGTAGATTGTAAACTTAACATCATTAAAGTAATTAGAATTTACAGTACTTAGTGTGTTTAAATCACTTTTCCAAACTCCCCTTCCAAAAGTTGCCGCACTGATAGTTCCTTCATCATAATGTATTTCCAATTCCTTTACAATAACATTTGGCAAACCATCATTAAAAGGCACCCAATCAGACATGGTATTGTCTTTGTAATAAACCCCAACATCAGTTCCTATATACAAATCATCATTAGCACCACCTTGATAAACAATACAATTAACAGGAAGAGCAGGTAAATTACTTCCAGAGACATTTGTCCAGTTATCTCCCGCATCAATTGATTCATACACTTTATGAGCATTATTGTAATCAGATAAAGTAACCCAAACTCTATCCGGATTTGTAGTTGAAACAGCCACATCAGTAATGTTATAATTTGGTAAACCAGGCTTTATATAGGTCCAAGATTGCCCTGCATCTTTAGTAACTTTTATCTTACTATAAGTTGAGGCATAAATATAATCCTCATCAGAAGATGCTAAAGCTATTGAACGAATTGCAGCTCCATTACTTACATTAAAAGAAACGGAATCCCAGATAGCTCCGGCAGTTGTTGATCGGTAAACCTCATCATATCCTGCTACTATTAAATTATTGTTAGTTTGATGCATTTCATAAGGAGTATTCCACCCTCCCTCATAACTTACAGGTTTAATATTATTCCATGAATTCCCTCCGTTATATGATTTTCTTAGCCCTCCATATTGATATTCAGCATAAATAATATCCTCATCATAATGATCTATTGCGCATTCCATACCATCCCCACCCATAATTGCATCCCAAGTAGAGCCAGTTAGCATTTCAGTACCATTATCTTGTGCTCCTGCAACTACTCTGTTGGGGTTTGATTTTGAAAGTCCTAAATTGTAGAATTGAGAGATTTCTAGCCCATCTGAAATATCTACCCATTTATTGAGGTTATCCATATATTTGTAAAAACCACCATCATTTCCTGCATAAGCAACATGAGTATGTGGATTGAACTCAAAAGCATGTTGATCCACATGCATGTAAGAATAGTTCGATCCATTTCCACTACTTGCATCTATATCCCAATTCGCACCACTATCATCAGAACGCCAGAGATTAATGCCTCCTACATAAACTAAATCTTCATTATTTGTTGCAACACCTAAGCTTAAATCGTACCAGGATTGACCTCCAGCATCACTACCATCAGTTTCTCTCCCTAAGATGTTTGGAGTATTTGATTGCAATACCCAAGTATCACCAGCATCAGAAGATTTATACAACCCATGAAAGCTATAATCAGAAGCAGAATAAAGTGCGTAAACAACCTCAGGATTATCAGGAGTTACAGCAATTAAAGGTCTGTGTTTTCCAGTTGATGAAACCCCATTATTAATAAGATTCCAGTTAGTACCACCATCAATAGTTCGATAGACATTGCTCCCTCCGCTTGATTGTTTAGCCGCATAAATAACATTACGATTATTTGGTTTGTATTCAATGTCTCTCCATCTACCAATAATACCAGTAGTTGCCCATGTAGTTCCTCCATCTGAACTTATCATAAGATTAGAGTTAGTAGCTGCAATTAAACTATCAGTATGATTAGGGTTTATAAGCACTTTGTTTACTGTTTTTTCTTGGTCAACAGTGTAACTTAATCCTGTAGTATTCCAAGTTGAACCCCCATCAATTGTTTTAAGAATACCTATACTATAAGTATCAGTTGCATTTGCATCACCAGTAACAATGTACATTGTTTGATTATTAATAGGGTCAATAGCAATATGAGAAACTCCAATAACAGGAAGATTATCAGTATTTGTTGTCCAGTTACTTCCTCCATCAATTGATTTCCAAAGCCCACCTGCCGGAGAGCCAATCCATATAATATCTTCATCAATAGGATCGAAAGCAATACAATTTACCCGACCATTCCCTCTTTTTTTATTGTTAGATAAAATTATTGGAGTATTGATAGGGCCTTTAGACACCCAATTACCTGCAGTACTTGATTTTGCATTGCTGTATTTTTCTTTTTCCTTTTGCCACTCTATAAATAATGCATTTGGATTGAATACGTTTTCTTCTGTAATTCTCTCGTTTACAAAATCCATTTCACGAGCATAAGGTTTGTATCCATTTCCTTTAGTATAAGGCACGGTTTTACGGTAGTTTTCAAAAGCTTCAAATTTTTCAGCAGAAGTAGGGTTGGCATTTGTTTTTAGCAGGTTCTCCTCCCAGACTTGTGCTGAGGTAGTAAAAGAAATAAAAAGTAGTGCTAGTAAAAGGTTAAGGTTTTTCATTTTGATATTTATAAGTTGCAAAGATAAGGATAGTTATTAATTGTTTGTTATTAATTGATGTTTATTAGATATTATCGCTTAAGCATCTTAGGTGTTCAAAATATTAAAAATTAGTTTGCAACCCCAAAATAAAATTCCTACCACTTGCACTAATTCCAGAGCTAAAGGTTTTATAATGAATATCTGCAATGTTTTGCACCCCACAGCTTATAATAATATCATTATCTAATTTATTACTGTACTGAAGGTTCAAAGTGTACCACATTGGCGTTCCATTAATTGTTGCTTCTTCTAGGTTATCTACTCCTCCATCATCATATTCATTTGATTTTTTAGCTGCATTATATTTTGCATAAAACTCGAACTCCTGTTTCTTAATGGTATAATTTATTGAAAGTTTCCCATTGGCAGGTGGGATGTGAGAAAGAGGTTGGTTTTCCATTGTATTCCCTTTTAGATAATTAAAGTTTGCGTTTAAATTTAAACTCTTATTGTATTCATATATAGCATTGATGTTAATGCCGTAAATATTTGCTGACTCAATGTTTTTATTCATTTGAATCTTCATCATTTCACCATCATATAACATACTATCTTTACTATTAAGAGTTGAAAATTCACGGCTAATAGCATTATTAATATTGGTGTAGAATATTGATAGATTAGTTTTAATTTTTCCTTTGAAATATTTAATTGTCATCTCATAATTATCAGAATATTCTGCTTCTAATTTTTCGTTTGGAATTACAACATAATTATCATTTTTTGAAAATACTTTCCCAATGTCATCAATATTAGGATTTCGAAATCCACCATAGTAAGAGGTTTTAAACAGTGTGTTAGTGTTCAAACTATATTCCAAACTTGCTGATTTTACGAGTGAGGAATTATTATTTTGAAGTTGTTTATAAGGGAAATTGAAGGTAGTACTGTCATTAAATATAGCAGTGAGATTATTTTGGTTATACCTTGCTCCTATTACTAATTTTAACTTTTTATGTAATGGAATTTTTGCTTGAGTGTAGCTAAAAAAATCATTTACACTACTCCCCCCATCAGGGTAGCGTGTACTATTATGACTTATAATATTATTACTTGTCTTATCAGCTTTGGAGTTTACCTTTTGATATCTATTCCCCAATCCATAACTGATATTTAAAGAATTTATTGATTTGCTAAAGTCAAAAGAAATATCATAAATTTTAACATTTTCATATCTATTTGAAAGTTGATTTTCGCTTTTTTTACTTTTATGGCGAGATTCACTAACATCTTGAAATGATAGTGTGGTGTTCATTTTTTGAAACAATATAGTTTCTTTAAAATTAGAATGTTTTATGCTTTGTAAGAATCTGCTTTGTGGACCGTAATACCAATCACTATATTTAGCTATCCCATCTTTTATGTCATTGAGTTTATCAAAGCGATTTATGTTAGATGATGTAGCAAATTGAGTATTTAAAAGAATACTGCTGTTTTTATTGATATTATAGAAAGTCTTATGCATAAAATCAGCTTGCTGATATGCAGTAAATAATTGCTCATTTCCATTATTTGCTATTCCCTCCTTACCCCATTGCAAATATCCATGATTTCGATTTTCTCCCATCTTTAGATTTTCTAAAGATTTTACAGAAAATCCAGAAGTGAATGCTAGTTTTTTGTGATGATATTGTGACAAGAAATTTAATAAAACTCCATTAGTTGCACTTTCATATTGTTGGTTGAAGTAAAATTTATTTTCATTGAGACTAGTATTTGTGTAGGTGTTAAAAAGCAAAGCACCTCCCATAGCTCCATTACCATAAGCAACTGATGCGGGCCCAGACACCAGATATATACTGCCTAAAAAGTAAGGGTTTATTGAGGCCGAACTTTGTAGATGCCCACTTCTGTAAATGGCATTATTTAAAGGAATTCCATCTACAACAAGTAAAAGCCTATTAGCCTCCATCCCTCTAAAATTTGGACTCCCACCACCACTTTGACTTTCTTGAATAGTTACACCTGAATTCCCTTCTAGTTTTTCAGCTGTTGTTTTACTTGCAATTTTTGTGTTGCCCGCTTCAGTTTCACAAATAGGGTCATTTTGATCTAAAAGAGCTTTCTTATCTAATTCAAAATTTACAGTTGGAAGTATTTTAATTCTAGGTTCTAAAAATATTTTACTACTAATACTGCTTTTAATAATTTGTATTTGATGATATGCTATATGTGAGATTATTAGTGTATCGTTTTCCTTAAATTTATTGATAGCACAAACCCCTTTACTGTTTGTTATAACTCCTTTTTGGTTACTTTTAATATTCACATTTTCTATTGGAATTGCTAGTGTTTTGTCAAAAACCTCAATGTTTTGGCTAAAAGCCAATTTGCACATCAAAAGAAAACTTATAAGAATTAGTTGTTTCATTTTCGTAATGATTCTATTATTAAGTGAGATGTAATATTACTAAGATTATAATGATGAAGTCTAAAATATTGAATGATATCTTTTAGTAATTCTGATTTTAATTCTTGAGGGATATTAATTTTTTTCCCTAGTAATAAATGTTTAAGTATTTTTGTTTTTTCTTCAGTTAAATAGATGTTCAAATTAAATGCTTTTCCCGAAAACTCCCCGGTTTCTAAATTAAAAAATGGAGCATTTATATTCTCAGTTGAAGGGAAAAATCCTAAATATTTTGATAAATTAAGCATGAAAAGAAGTGCAAAATTTTCATCTACAGTATTTGCGTTATAGAGTTTTTGTTTTATTTCCCAAACAAATTTAAATAGCCCTGAATTCTGTTCGTTTTCTTGTAATACTTTAGAGCTTATCTCAGCAATAAATATAGCCAAGAAGTTTTTATTCATGTTTATTTTATCAGTAGAGATCGTTTCAATAATTGTAATTTCAGCTAGATACTGCAATCCTTTTTTAGGAATAAGTGTAGCATTAATATCAACTAACTGCAAGGGTTGAAAAAGTCCAAGTTTTTTCTTTGCTCTTTTAGATCTAACACCTTTAATAATAAAAGATTGAAGACCATGTTTTTCTGTAAAGATTTTACTAATTATTGAGCTTTCTCCTTGCTTAATATAGGTCAGAGTAATGGCTCTACTTTTGTATTTCATTAGTGTATGAAAAGTATCTTACTTACCATTTTTTGTTCTCCATATAAATCTGTACTGAAAACTAAATACACTCCTGTTGAAGATCGCTCTCCATTTTTATTCTTACCATTCCAGATTGCTTGTCCTCCGTTTGCGAATGTCTCAAAGACTAAATTTCCTGAAATGTCAGTAATTTTAACATTAGCATCTGTTACGAGACCACTAATCGCAATAGGCCCGTTATAAGTCTCTTTTACAGGGTTAGGAAATACTTTGGTACTATTTTGAGTAGCAACACCTTCTGTTGCATTTGAGCGGTAAGAAATTAACCCATTTTCTGTCCCTATAAAGACTTCCCCATTTTCTGGATTTATTACAATATCAACTATATTATCTGAGAAAAGAGGGCTGTTATTTTTTGTGAAATGTAATATTTCTTCAGTTCCATCTTCTGATAACAAAAATACTCCTGATTTTTCTGTTCCTACCCATTTCCTATTTGCACCATCAATTGATATGCATTTTACTCTTTCTTCACTGAGCAGGTATTGCCCATAATCTCCCTCAGTAATAAGAATTTGTTGGGCATCAAAATTAGAGCCTGAAAATACTGCACCTGGGTCATAAAAAACGGTTATCCCATTATCAGTTCCAACCCATATTTCACCATTCCTATCTTCTTCTAAACAATAAGTATGTACTGATGGAAGGTTGCCGTTACCTAAATTCATATTAAGTATTTTGTATTGATCATCAGAAGGGTCTTCAATAGTGTTATTGTCACTGTAAACGAACAACCCTCCCCCTCTAGCTATTACTCCCCATTTTTGGTCGTAAGAGTCAATTAATAAATCATCAAAGTATAGTGCTGTTGGGTTTTGATTCATGCTAAATGAACGCCAATCCCCATTAGTTTTTTTAACAACAACTGGATGATTTGTTCTTGAGCTTAATCCCCATAAGTTTCCATAGCTATCAAATTTTATATCTGAAATTTGTATTTGATTTGGTGAATCATATACTGTTTCTAGCACACTGTCTGTATTAGTAAAACCGTACTTAATAATTAATTCTCCATTCTTAACTTCTGACAGTCCATCTCTCCATGAAGCAAAATACTCTGTTCCATATCTTACTGCAACCTCTAATACGTCTACAGATCCGCCAAGAGTTACACTATTATAATTTACCCATTCATCATAAGTATTTTTCTTTGATACACCATCATATATTTTACCGCTTGAACTAAAGTTAAGGTGTCCTCCATGGCATTGATATAATGTATTTTCAAAAAATTCTAAACTATATATCTCATTTCTAACTGGCCCATTTGGGATATAACTTTCTTGATATTCAAAATTGGTGAATTTTAGTAAACCATTAATTGAATCTGCTACCCAAATATTATTGTCATTATCATTCCAAGCATATTTGATATTTTCAAACTTTAAGTGGGTTAATTCATAAATAGCTCCATCATTATTAATTATTGAAATACTGCTATCAGCATTTGTTTTAAGTAAATTCTGGTTATTGTAGCTAATACTAATTACTTCAAAAAAGTAATCTCCCTCAACCTCTCCATTTGCAATTATTATATTGTCATAGGTTTCTTCATTTGAATGCCCACTAAGAACGGACCAATTATTGTAATCAGCTAAGGTTCCTGAATTAATATTTGCAAAAAACATACCTTCTGATGTTGCAGTAATTATGGAGTCCCCATAGATACCACACCCATTTATCTCGAACATTATACTGTCATTTCCTATATTGTATGTGTCCTTTATTTCCTTCTTTTCTAAGTCGATAAGCACTAATCCAAAAGAGCAAGACAGATAAGCGATATCATTATTTACTGTAATGTTATTTATAACTTTCTTGCCAATGATTTCCTTTCTTTTTATGTCAGAAATATTGATGATTTGATTGTTTTTTACAAGATCAATATTACAGTTCTCATAAGTAATAACTGTAATATCTAATTCTTTTGAGTAAGCAACTTGTTTTACTCCTATATCAGATAATCCTGTAATTTTTGAAAGTCTATTAATTGTTTCATCAGATGTATTTACATAATAAAGGCCTCCGTTTGCAACACAGTAAATTTTTTCTTTTGCTTCACATATATAGTAAGCAGAATTATAAGATAGATAGTCTTTCCAGTGACCAATCGCAACGTCCTGTGCATTGATAAACAAGGGCAATAAAAGGAAAAGAAGTTTTTTCATAATTCAAAAAGCAATAATAATACTTTACTATCAGATAACTTATTAAAGTATAAAAAATTGTGGTATTAAAACTTATACTATTTTTGCCAAAAGGCCTAGTAGTTCAACTGGATAGAATATCAGATTTCGGCTCTGAGGGTTGGGGGTTCGAATCCTCCCTAGGTCACTATTATTTCAATAAAAACCTCTTTTCTATGGTCCCATCAGTGTATTTGAAAAATAGAAGCTTATTTTGTGTTTCAGGAATTTCTCTTCCAAAAATATCATAAATGCCAATCAGATTTTTTTCACTACTGTTTTCTGAAATACTTGAAGAATTACACCATATTTGAACTGTATCAATATCATTAAACTGATCGTTTAGTTCAGAGTTAATGTTAGCATAAAAATAAAGTGGTCCATCTATATTTGGATTAATAAATAGATTTGTGAAGTGTATTTCACTTATAAAGCCACTTGTATAATTATTTCCATCATTTGGTGATGTTGAACTGACTTTTATGCCTCCATTGTCATTCTCAATTGAGAAAAACCCAATCAATATCCCAGCACTATCGTATGAATTTATAATAGCATAATTCTGTCCTGCAACTATTCCTGCTTTTAATGTTGCGGTAATATTTTGTGTGCTAGTAGTCATTATTGCAAAGCCTACAGAGTCTCCTGAGTTAATAGAGGTTATATCAAAACTCCCTCCGTCTGAAGTAATAATACTTGTGCCTATATCAGGCTCATCAGCCTCTTGACTTACTATTAATGTCAGTTCAGATGACGTGTTACATTGTGTGTTAGAAAGTGTATTTATTACTATAGGGTTAAATGGAGCAGCTACAAATGAGGGTGTTGTAAATGTGTCAGAAATTGACCACAAAGAAGCTAATAAATTAGTTGTATCATAATAACACATTACTTGCCATTCGTAAGTGGTGTTTTGTTGTAATAGAGGGATTGTAATGCTTGAATTTGGATTGTATATTGGACCCAAATTAGACCAACTTCCTGTTCCGATTTGTTGGTATCTTATTTTATATCTATTTACATTACTTAAAGTATCCCAGTTTGCAACAGCATTATTGTAGTTGATATTAGTTGTTGACAGAGTGTTTGTTGTTGGGTACAGGGTGGTATTTGTATAAAATGTATCGGTAACTGACCAATTTGAAGTATTGCTATTTATTGTGTCACAATGACTTCTAATTTGCCAGATGTAATCGCTTAATGGAATTAAATTTGTAAGTAATTTTTGGTTGAGAATAGAATCGATATTGTTTTTATATGACCAGCTAGCTGACCCAATAATTTTATATCTAATTTTATATTGATAAGTTCCGTTTGTTGAATTCCAATTTACTTCTGCATTGTAATAATTAATGTTAGAAGCAAAAAGTGTGCTTGGAGCAAAACATTGAGAAAAACTAATTATTGAGATGAATCCAAACAGTATTGTAAGTCTTATTTTCATTTAACAAAAATACAATTTTTTATATAAAAATTGCAAAACATCAGCAATGCACTGGCAATCAATTAATTGCACTATTTATTAAAGTTTCAAAGATTTTAAAAAAAATGTGTTAATACCTTAGGTGTAGTTATTTTTTGCTTAGAAACGATTTAAATGCTTAATTTTCCTTTTCAAACACATAAATAGTGCTTGAATGTCCTCTTTTCGAAATGACACCAATTAAATTAGAGATCAATCCAATTGCAAATCCTTTGATAAAATTCTTTTTTCCTATTTTAAATTCTTCACTTAATAATGAAACATAGAAAGAATCAAATATCATTGGTTTGGTTTTCCTCAAACTAAATTCATGATTTTTGAAAATCTTTTCAATTGTAGATTTTGAAAAATGCCATAAGTGTATTGGAACATCCCATGCGGCCCAGAATTCTTTGTAGTAGCTTGCGTCCCAGCTTTTATAGTTAGGAACAGCAATAATAATCTTTCCATTTGGCTTGAGTATATTCTGAAATTGTGAAATTGTTTCATTTAAGTTTGGGATATGCTCTAGTACGTGCCACATGCTTATGCTATCAAATTCTTCTTCACTAAACTGAGTTAAGTCAGTATTGTCGCTAACTACAAGATTGTAATTGTTTTTAGCTTGAGTTCTTGCTAGTTCTGATGGTTCGATACCTTTTGTTGCGTATCCAGCATTTTTGCAAGCATTTAAAAATTCACCTGTCCCACAGCCAATATCTAAATGATTCCCTTCTTTTGTTATACTTTTTAGTAAGGCAACTTTTGTCCCTACTGCATAATTTCTTATTGTCTGGTAGAGCCAATTAAATATTCCTTTGGAATTATTTGTATGGGAAATATACATGTCTGACTTGTAGTAATAACCTAGGTTTTCGTTTAAAGGCCTGGGGTTTGTAAAGGTAAAATCACATGTTCCACATGAAACAATTGTAAAATTTTCTTTAGAAGTTGTAAAGTCATTACACTCTATAAGCTTATCTAAACTATTGCCACTGCACACTGGGCATTTATCTAGTAACATCATCTCCCTAAGTAGATTAATAATATGTTTATATCTGAAGGGGAAACGCCACTTATTCGTGATGCTTGTCCAATTGTTTTTGGTTGAATAGCTTTTAATTTTTCACGACCTTCAGTTGAAATTGAATGAAGTTTATCAAATTCAAAACCCTCAATAATTTGTATATTTTCAAGTCTGCTTAGTTTTTCAGCAGACTCCTTTTCTTTATTTAAATAACCGCCATATTTAATTTCTATCTCTGCCTGTTCTATTGACTCAATTGAAAATTTTTCATTTTCTAAAAACTCGGAAAGTTCTTTAGAAACTAATAAATCTTTAATCGAAATATGTGGCCTAGAGAGTATGGACTTAATTTTTACTTTCTGTTTTAAAATTGAAGTACCTTTATTTTCTAATACAGGATTTATATCATTTGGCTCAATACTTTGTTTCTCTAAAAACTTTATTAATTTTTCAGTTTCACTTTTCTTTACTTGCAGGCGTTTTAGTCTTTCTTCACTAGCAAGTCCTAATTCATGTCCTTTCTGAGTTAGTCTAATATCAGCATTGTCCTGTCTTAATAGTAATCTAAATTCGGCTCTTGAAGTAAACATTCTGTAGGGCTCGTCTGTTCCTTTTGTTATAAGATCATCTATTAATACTCCTATATATGCATCTGATCTCCCTAGTATGAATTCCTTTTTATTATGTGTGTTTTGGTGAGCATTTATTCCCGCCATTAGCCCTTGTGCTGCAGCTTCTTCATAGCCAGTTGTTCCGTTTATTTGCCCGCAAAAGAAAAGGTTATTGACCAATTTTGTTTCTAGTGTATGTTTTAATTGAGTTGGAGGAAAATAATCGTACTCAATTGCATATCCAGCCCTAAACATTTTTACTTTTTCAAGACCTTTAATTTTGCGCAAAGCTTTCAACTGAACTTCTTCCGGTAATGATGTTGAGAATCCGTTTAAATAGATTTCTATAGTATCTCTTCCTTCAGGTTCAATAAATAACTGGTGCCTTTCCTTAGTTGAAAATCGTTCTATTTTGTCTTCAATTGAAGGGCAGTATCTTGGGCCTAAACCTTTTATTCTTCCTGAAAACATTGGAGAATCTTCAAAACCTTCTTTTAATATACTATGTACTTCAGGTGAAGTGTAAGTTATAAAGCAAGAATGTTGATTAGATAATTGATTGTTAGATAGATATGAGAAGTTTACAGGTTTTTTATCTCCTGCTTGTTCTTCAGTTTTAGTGTAATCAATTGTTCTGCCATCAAGTCTTGGTGGAGTTCCTGTTTTCATCCTACCATTAGTAAACCCTAACTCAATTAGTTGTTTTGTTATTCCTTCAGCTGGCGGCTCTCCAGACCTTCCTCCTTTGTAATTTTTTTTACCAAGATGAATTAATCCATTTAAAAATGTTCCGTTACAAAGTATGACAGATTTACTTTGAATTTCAACACCCATTTTTGTAATAACACCTACTGTTGAACCCTTTTTAGTTATTATATTTTCAACTGTATCTTGCCAAAAATCAATATTTTTATTTGCTTCTAGAGCCATACGCCATTCTCTTTCAAACAATTTTCTATCACACTGTGCCCTAGGACTCCACATTGCGGGCCCTTTACTTTTATTAAGCATTCTAAACTGAATTGAAGAGGCATCAGTAATAATTCCTGACATTCCTCCTAGCGCATCAATTTCTCTAATAATTTGTCCTTTTGCAACACCACCCATGGCTGGATTACATGACATTCTAGCTAAAGTTTCTAGATTTTGAGTAATTAACAAAACTTTGGACCCTAATGTTGCTGCAGCATGTGCGGCCTCACATCCAGCATGACCTCCCCCCACAACAATTACATCATATTTTTCTTCAAGTACCATTTGATTATCAGTATTTAGAAAGATAATAATTTTCTTTCTTTCTCATTAAATTTGACTCCCTCTCAGTTTTATCTTTATAGCCGAGCAAATGTAGTAAACCATGCACCATAACTCTATTTAATTCTGTTAAAAAATCAACTTTAAAAACCTCAGAATTTTCTTTTACTCTTTCAATGCTAATAAAAATATCTCCACTTACAGAATTCCCTTCACAATAATCAAAAGTAATGACATCAGTTAAAGTATTATGGTTAAGGAATCGTATATTTTTTTCAAGAAGATAGTCATCATTACAAAAGATGTAAGTTATATCTCCTTCTTCCTTATCTTCATTTGAAATTACTTGATTTAACCATTTTTTATTCTGATTAATTTCTGTTATAGCTTCTGTTTTTAAGTATTCAAATACTATCATTAGTTCTCTTTTATTAAAGAGTTAAAATAGGAATTTACTTTCTTTTTGTAGAATGGAGTAAGTTGAATTGGAGTTGTTTTTAATAGCTCTTCTTCTTTCTCTTTTTTCTTTTTGTATTCCATATATTCTTCAGTTGTATTATCTGGTTCAAATTCCCATTCTGTAGCCTTTCTTTTATCGTCTTCATCTTGTTCCCTCTTAGCGTTCTCTGCTTCAAGTAATCGAGTAAGTATTTCTTCTTGTCTGTTTATAGTTTCTTGTGTAATTCTATTATTGATAATATCTCTTTCATTTTCCTCCATATCCTCAATAATTTTATCAATTTTCCCTTTCTCGCCATTTTCACCAATCTCATCTCTTAGCTCCATTAACTGTTTTCTTATTTGCTCTTGCTGTTTTGCTAATTGCATAAGCTCTTTTGATTGCTTCTCTCCTTTCTTTTTCCCCTTTCCTTTCTTACCATTTCTCCCTTTTTTCATTTCCTTATTCAGTTTCTTCTGAGCTTTTTTCATCTCTGACATTGAAGGTTTTTTGCAGTTTGGGTTTGGTTTATTACAGTTTTTTGGCTTGTTGCATTTTGATGGAGGCATTTCTAAATCTTTTTGCATTTGCTCCAATATTTCAGATAATAGTAAGGCAAGGTTATTTGTTGCAGTCATAACAAATTGTTGCCTTTCTGCAGCCTTATTTACATCTCTATTCTCAAGCTCCTTAGTTGATTTTAACATATTACTTTTAATAGATGCAATCTCTTTATTTATTGTAGCTTGAATTTGGACAACTCTTTTACTTAGAGCAAATAATGAGTCCTCAATAATCTTACTATCATCAGCTAATTTGTTTTGTTGCTGTACCATTTTTACAAACTCTGGACTGTTTCTTGGGGTGTTATTTACTTTAGTAATTAAACTCTCCTGATCAAATGAAAGTGTAACTAAATTCTCTAAAATTTTACGTAAAGTTTCCATATCTTCTTTCGGCTTATTTTCTCCAGAACTTTCTTGCATACTTTTTAGTTTATCTTCAAGTTCCTCCATTTTTTCAATAGCACTTTCCTGTGATTTCTTTGATTTTTTCTTTTGTCCCTTTTTTAAAGCATCACTACTTTTTTGCATTTCCTGCTTTATATCTTCTTCTGATTTTTCAGTATTAGGCAATTCATTTTTTTGTTCCAAATCCATGTTTTTCTTCCTTAAATCTTGCAAATCTTTTTTGATTTCTTCCATTTTTTTACTGAGCTCCTCTTGTTCTTTAGCAAGTTCTTCTTTTGTTTTTTCACCACTTTCAGTTTCTTTCTGAAGTTTCTTTTGTGCTTCTTTTAGTTCTGTTATTTTATCTAGAGTTTCTTCTACTTTCTGCTCAAATTCAAGTTGTTTAAATAACTCTAACTCTCTATCCAATTCCCTCTCTAGATCAACATTTTCTTTATCTAACTTATCTAGTAAATCTTTTAACTTTTCTTTATCTGCTTTATCCATCATTTCTTCCATTTCTTTTAGCAAATCTTTCATTTCTGTATCTAACACTTTATTCATTAACTCTTCTAATTTCTTTTGTTTTTCTAAGATAGAGGAATTCAATTTCTCTTTGTTTTTTAAGTTTTCAGTATTTTTCTTCTGAGTATCTTTTATTTGTTTTTCTAATTGTTTTTGTTTTTTAAGAATTTCTTTAGCTTTTTGTTTCTCCTCCCAGCCAATTTTCTTTTTTTCTAAAATTGTTTTGTTGAGCTCAGCAATTTCTTTTTGAATTTCTTCTGCTAACGAAATAGATTTATTTAGACCACTTTTTGTTTTCTCATTTTCAGCATCTTTCTTTTTTATCAAATCATCTGTACTAGCTTCTGTATATTTAAAATTTTGACTTTTTGTAAATTTTGAACCATTTACTCCATCATTGTCCCAAATCTTAAAATGATAATCCACCTCATCACCCGGATTTAAAAGTAGACTATTGAAGTTAAAAGTATAGAAAAACACCTCTTTTGAAGTTCTATTTATCTGAATACTTTTAGATATATTATTAGTACTATCTTTAGATTTGATATTGTATGTAAACTCTAATTTTTCAAGTAAGTAATCATCTTCTACTTCCCCATTAAAAATAAATTGAGAATTTAAAGTATCATATGTTTGAGATACCAAAATATGTGGATATTCATCTTTAATAACTCTAATAGAATAGTTAAGAGTGTCTATCAGGTTATTATTGTTTTTACTAATAATTTGATAAGAAGAATTTTCTAGAATTTGAGTCTGAAATTTGAGTTTATAATTATTAGATATTTTGACTTCTTTTTTATCTAATACAAAAGATGAATTAGTCGTATTTTGTAATGAGATACTCCAATTTACAACACTTCCCTCACTTACTAAAATATCACCATTATTTAAAATAATCTCTTTACTTTTCTTTGTGTAATTGGGATGGTTTATTGAAACTTGAATTGCTACAACTTTTGGTTGCAATAAACTTTTAAGTGTGTATAATTTACTCTTATATCCTCCTGCTAATAAATGAAAATCTATATCAGAATTTACATGTTTAAACAAATACTCAAATTCATTATTCCCTTTTGATTTTAGGTTAAATCTGTTATCATTTATTACGATTTTTACTTTTGATGGAATTTCATTTCCATTTACTTTTATTTTTAGTAAATAATCTTCAAATTGAATGCATTTTAATTCTTCATTTATCTGATAATTAAATGGTGCTTTTGGCTCAAAAAAGGTATTGTGTTTTACAATTCGAGCAGAGCTTTCTGTAAGTATATATTGCTTCCCAGAAACAAAGAATAATCCAATAATTAGAATAGGAATCAAAACCCATTTAACATATTTTTTATTGCTTCTAAAATCAATAGCTGAATTGAAGTTTACAGGCTTAATATCTGCCATTTTTTGATCAATACTAGCTATAATCAAATCATTATCTGAATTTTCCTCATCAGTTAATTCTAAAATATTTGTAAGTTTATCATCAACAGAATTGAAATGTTTTCCAATGATTTTAGCCGCTTGTTTATGTGAGATTATTTCTCCTAATTGAAGTAAATGTAAAAGTGGAATTACAATATATTTTACCACAATAATCAGGTTAATAATTATGTATGTCCAAAAGAAAAAAGTTCTAACACCAACTCCTGCTTTCGAAAAATGCTCAATAATTGTGAAAATAAGGAAGAAAATAATTAATACTGCAACACTATAAATACCTCCTTTAATCAGCTGATTTTGGTAGTATTTTCGTATAAAATTATTCAGCTTTTTGAACAATTCTGATGTAGTGTTTCTCCTCATTGCTGCAAAAATACAATTTTAATATGCATATAATTACTTATATCAGATAAACACTATCTTTGCCACTCAAAATAATAATAAAGATGTCAGAAGTAAGAGTAAGATTTGCGCCAAGCCCGACAGGCCCATTACATATTGGAGGAGTTAGAACAGCACTATATAATTACCTTTTTGCTAAAAATCAAGGAGGCAAAATGATATTGCGTATTGAGGACACCGATCAAACTAGATTTGTAGAAGGTGCTGAAGAGTATTTAATTGATGCACTAAAATGGTGTGGAATTGAATTAGATGAATCAGTTGTTGATGGTGGTGAGTATGGTCCTTACAAGCAATCAGAAAGAAAAGCAATGTACTTACCTTACGCTAAACAATTGGTAAAAAATGGTTTCGCCTATTATGCTTTTGATACTTCAGAGGAACTAACTGCAATGAGAGAGCGAATGAAAGCTGCTGGCGTTCCTTCTCCACAATACAATGCTGTTACTCGTACTACTATGCAAAACTCTTTAGCTTTATCAGAAGATGAAGTAAGTAAGAGATTGGAAGCGGGAGATCCTTATGCTATCAGAATAAAAATGCCTAGGAATGAAGAGGTAAAACTAAACGATATTATTAGAGGATGGGTGGTTGTAAACACCAATCATATGGACGATAAAGTTATCTTCAAATCTGATGGAATGCCAACTTATCATTTGGCCAATGTAGTAGATGATTATGACATGAAAATTTCTCATGTGATTAGAGGGGAAGAGTGGTTGCCATCTGCACCTTTACATGTTTTATTATACAAATATCTAGGTTGGGAGGATAAAATGCCAGAATTTGCACATTTACCTTTAATCCTAAAACCAGATGGAAATGGAAAATTAAGTAAGAGAGATGGAGACAGATTAGGATTCCCGGTTTTCCCAACTCAGTGGACTAACCCTGAAACAAAAGAAACAAGTTCAGGATATAGAGAAGGTGGATATATAAAAGAAGCATTTATAAATATGCTGTCCTTTTTAGGATGGAATCCAGGTACTACGCAAGAGATTTTCTCAATGGAGGAATTGATTGAATCATTCAGTTTAGATAGAGTAGGGAAGGCAGGAGCAAAGTTTGATTTTGACAAAACAAGATGGTTCAATCAGCAGTATTTAAGAGCAAAATCAGGAGAAGTATTGGCGAAAGATTTACAAGTTATCCTAAAAGAAAATGGAGTAGAAGCAGAAGATAATTTTGTAGCAACTGTTTGTGAGCAACTGAAAGAAAGAGCCACTTTTGTAAAAGATATGTGGGAGGAAGGAAGGTATTATTTTGAAGCTCCTTCATCTTATGATGAGAAAACTATCCGTAAAAAATGGAAAGAAGACACTCCAAAATATGTATTGGAATTAAAAGATAGATTAGCAGGATTAGCAGATTTTTCCTCTGAAAATATTGAGATAGAATTCAAAAAATACTTGGAAGAAAATGAAATAGGAATGGGGAAATTATTACCTGCTTTTAGGGTTTGTTTAACAGGACTTGGAATGGGACCATCTCTTTTTGATATTGCATCACTTTTAGGAAAAGAAGAAACGATTAAAAGAATGGAAACTGCTTTAGAAAAAATCAACTAATGGGATTAATTACAGTAGAAGGAATTAGAGTTTTTGGTCATCATGGTCATTTACCTGAAGAAGCCGTTTTAGGCGGACACTTTATAGTAAATGTTTGTGTAGAAGCGGATACAACTGAAGTGGAGAAAACAGATGATTTGAAAGATACAGTGGACTATGTGAAAATCATAGAAATTGTAAAGGAGCAAATGGCGATTAGAGCGGATATGATAGAACATCCTGCAAAAAGAATTGTAGATGCAATTTTACCTTTAAATAAAGTGCATAAAGTAAGGGTAGAGGTGGAAAAAGTATTACCTCCTATTGATGCTGCTTTCGATAAAATTTCAGTGACTACTGAAGGGTCTAACTAAGTTAGATATTTAGTAATATTTACTTTTTCAGCAATAATTGCGTGTAGTTTTTCTACAGAAACTCTTTCTTGCTCCATAGTATCTCTATCTCTAATGGTAACCGTATTGTCTTCTAAAGTTTGATGATCTACTGTAATACAGAATGCAGTTCCAATCGCATCTTGTCTTCTGTATCTTTTTCCGATAGAATCCTTTTCTTCATACTGGCAATTGAAATCAAGCTGTAACATTTTCATTATTTCTCTTGCTTTTTCTGGCATTCCATCTTTTTTAGTAAGCGGTAAGATAGCTGCTTTTATTGGAGCTAAAACTGCAGGAATTTTAAGAACAACTCTGCTCTCTCCATTTTCTAATTCTTCTTCATGGAAAGAATTACTTAATACAGTAAGGAACATTCTGTCCAGACCAATGGATGTTTCTACTACATATGGCACATAGCTTTCTCCTAATTCAGGATCAAAATATTGTAACTTTTTCCCAGAATGTTCTTGATGTGCTTTCAAGTCAAAATCAGTACGAGAATGGA
>ENA-OSET01001516-OSET01001516.1-sediment-metagenome-genome-assembly--contig:-NODE-1516-length-24033-cov-4.328352_pt1 | contig 24033 bp, 20 predicted proteins | sample MGYA00237882_ERZ534229 | MGnify/ENA primary metagenome ERZ534229 (study PRJEB26408, sample SAMN06266212) | sediment metagenome | isolation source: Hudson Canyon methane seep mesocosm | place... | reverse complement strand
ATATCCTATAATACCGTGTATCTATGTTAACTTTAACAAATTGTGCGAATCTTATTCCAAACAGGCTATAACTATTCGTTATCGTATCAATCACTTGGTTAGAGTATTTATAAACACCTCTCAAAACATTGCCAGCTCCTTCAATAGTAGCGCTAGTATAAAACACGTTTTTACTCTTTTTTACTTGCTGCCCATTGTATTCAAACGACAATCTTCCTCCAGCAATTATATGATTGTCGTAACTAGCAGCAAGAAACCCATCATTTAAAGCGTCAATTTTATCTTGAAAAGCCTGCTCTTTGGTAATACTAATAGCACTTAAAGAAATAGGCGTAAACTTATAAGTAATCGGTGCTTTTTCATGCCAAACCCACGTCATGGAAATATCTTGAACACCTCTTGTAAAATCAGGCCTCTTTTGATAATTATATGAAGTAGATAGTTCCGTTTTTGCATTTGCTTTATTTGTAAAGTATTTATTTAAAAATAAAAAACGAGGGAAAACAAGCGATATTCTAGGTCCAAACTCAATGGTGTTAAAATTTGCATTTGATAATAAATTATCATCCGATTCATTATCAATTAATAACTTTTGCGCTTCCAAACCACCAGCAAAGCTTATTTGTAATCTTTCTGCACCACCGAAAACATTCTTATGTGCATATGTCATACTCCCTTCAATACCATACAACCCGTTATTATGTAGCCCATCTGACGAAACATTAAACGTTTGCGCTTTTATAGGCTCCAAAAAAATTCTAGCTTGAAGTCCATCATTTAGTGTATCAAACTGAACGGAAACAGATTTAAAAATTCCTAATCCCGAAAATTTTCTATACGTAGCTTCTATAGTCGTTTTATTATAAAGTTCCCCTTCTTTTATTAAAACAGCATCATGAAGCATTTTTAAATGGTATCTTAATTTTTTCTTGTGGAAAAAATCAATCTCTTCAAAAATTTCTTTTTGATAGCTTTGGGTAATAGAACCAACATCATCTTTAGAATCATAGTCAACCACCACAATAACTTCCTTGATTTCATATTGCTTATGTTTTACCTCCACAATAGAATCAGTCATTACATCCTTTATTTTATAATTCTGAATCCCTAAAACAACATTTACTTGCCTTGAATCAAGCGTACTATCTATTCTAAAGTAAATAAACTCCTTATTGAAGAAATGATATCCATTATCTAGCAAATATTTTGTTAGACGCGTTCGCTCAAAATCCATCTTATCAGTATTAAAATTCTCCCCAATTTTCAAATATGAATCTTGAGAAATACTATTTATGTAGCTTAACAGTACCGAATCATTAATTTGATTTTTTATTTGCTTAATCGTATAAGGCTTCCCTTCTGAAATAATATAAGATACCTCTGCTTTTTGATGTTTTCCAAAAGACACCTTATAGTTAATCTTATTATTGAAATAACCTTCATTAATTAACTGATTGTTAAGTTGTTTTATTGATTTATGTATTTTTAATGAATCAAGTATAACAGGTGCTTCTCCAGAATTCCTAAGCCCTTCCCCGAAAGTTGTTTTAACAACTTTATACTGCTTTGGAAGTTTGTCTTTTGCTCGTCTTTTTATATTCTTTTGGTCAATTTTTAAATTCTTTTTATCCGCCTTATTCTTATATACTAGCTTCCTTTTTTGAATTCTCTCTTCATTTGATAGGCTATAAATTCTCAAATGAAGTCTTGCCAATCCAAACCCTATTTTTCTATTTGGCTTTTGCTTTAAAATTGGATATAAATCATCAATCGAAATTTGTCGACCATGATTTTTACCACCTATAGAGTCTTCTGCAAATAAAATCTTGTTACTATCCAATAAATATTCATCTTCAAGAACATATTTTGTCGGACAACAAGAAAACAAGCCTAAAAGAACAATTGCTAAAATGAAATATTTAATAAGGAAGCTTTTCAAGAATGCAAATATATATGACTGATTTAAATGCAATTTACTAATTTGCACAAAAATAGAAATTAGGTGATTAATAATAGAGAAATAAAGCTAATCAATTCCTTAAAAAGGAAAAAGAATAGAATTGAAGAAGGATTATTTGTAGTTGAGGGAGAAAAAAATATAGAAGAACTACTTCAATCCAGTTTTCAAATCCTAGACATTTACGCAACAAACAATTGGGACAGTGAAATTGAACACCATAAAATATCAGAAAAAGACTTAGGAAGGGTCAGTTCTCTTTCTACTCCAAATAAAGTAATAGCCTTAGTTAAAATCCCAAAACAAGAATCTATTAATACCAATATTACAAGCATTGTTATTGATGGAGTAAATGACCCTGGTAATCTAGGCACCATTATTAGAACCGCAAATTGGTTTGGAATCAATCAAGTAATCTGCTCCAATAACAGCGTTGACAAATTCAACGCTAAGACTATAATGGCCTCAATGGGATCTATTTTTAAAACAGATGTTTTCTATACAGATTTAAAAATTTATTTGAAAGAATCTAAACTCCCTATTTATGGAGCCCTACTTGAAGGGGACTCAATATATGATACATCATTTAATGATCCGAGCATTTTACTCTTAGGAAGCGAATCGCATGGAATATCTATAGATTTAATTCCAGCAATTACACATAAAACAACTATACCTGGTAGCGGAAGCATTGAATCACTAAACCTTGGTGTATCAACAGCAATTTATTGTTCTGAGTTTTTTAAACAAAATTCCATTTAACAATGAAAACAATGTTAAAACATTACTTTTCACATCCTTCTGTATGGACTTATATTTTCATCGCAATAGGATTATTAACGTTTTTAATAACAGAAAAAGCGCTTTTTAATTACTGGTGGGTAATTGGACTACCAATTATCATCGCTCCTTTATTTGAGTGGTTTGCGCATAAATATATTTTACATGCAAAAATTGGAAATGTTAAATACCTAAACAAAAATGAATGCCCCGAAGTAAAGAAAAATGAAATAATTAAAATTGGCAACGAAAACATACCCTACAGAGTAATATCAATCTCAAATGACAAAGTAAAAATTGGAAATGGAATCGCAAAAAAATTACCGAATTGGTATTTAAATTTTATGGAAAAACTACATTACGGACATCATAAAAATCCAAACAACATCCCTTTGGTTTTTGCTCCAATTATGTCCGTCTTAATTCTCTTTGCTGCAATGTTTCTACTTTTCCTTGCGATTAGCTGGAACCTAAACATGTCCTTAACATTTTTATTTGCTGTGGTTTGTTATTACCTACATTATGAATGGATGCATTTAGGCCATCACATCTCTGATTATAACCACATTATGCCTTGGTCTAAAACACTAAAGAAGGTTCATCTATTTCACCATTTTAAAAACGAGAACTATTGGTGGGGCATAACCAACATTTTAGGGGATATCATTTTAGGTACCTACAAGAAACATAATGAGGTTGTTAGAAGTAAGACAACAAACGATATCAACCCATAGTAATTAGTGCACAAAGCCTTAGGTTAAGAAAATACCCTTCTAGAATTAATGTCTACCCCAAACAACAAAAGTAGCTTTACCTTTATGTTTTGCAACAGAAGTATAATTCATGACAATCTTCCTAATTATCCTTTTATTCCCTGGTAAGTCAATAACCCTAGATTCCATTCCTGCAGTAAATTTCTTATTTACTTTAAAATTCCGTGACTCTCCATTACCAAATACAATTTTTACATTTCGCAACAATAAGGGCGCATCCAAAACCTTAAATTTTATTTTGGTAAAAAAACCTTCATATGCGGTAACCAGAATTTCGTCATGATCGGCCCCCATATTTACTTTTCTTGAACCTAATTTTTCCCACTTATAAGTTTGATCGTTTTTAACTGCATGATCAGGTTCTGAAACCAATCCAAATGAAAACATACCTCCAATTAACAGAACGATTGACAATAATTTTATAATTTTTTTCATAGTTTAATTTTTTATAATATCCATTTAGACTTGAAAAGTGACAGAAGGTTTAACCTAATACTTTTCCATTTACAATAGCTTCAATACATCTTTGTCCATCAATTGCTGCAGAAACTATACCACCAGCATAACCTGCTCCTTCTCCTACTGGGTACAACCCTTGCACCTCTACATGCTCAAAAGATTCTTTATCTCTCGGGATCCGAACCGGTGAAGACGTTCTAGACTCAACCGCGTGTAATACGGCCTCATTTGTATAGTACCCCTTCATTTTAATTTTAAAAGCTTTAAAACCCTCTCTTAATGCTTTTGTAATAAATTTCGGTAGTACATCCGAAAGCTGAACAGACGTAATTCCAGGATAGTAGGAAGTTTTCGGTAAATCCTCTGACTTAATCCCTTCTACAAAATCAACCATTCTTTGCGCCGGAACTTTCTGTCCTTGTCCAGCCATTTTCCAGCATTTTTCTTCTACACTTTTTTGAAAATACACTCCAGCTAATGGTCCATAATTATGAAATCTAGGTATATCTTCCCACCGAACCTCTGTGACAATTCCTGAATTAGAAAATGGATTATTTCGTTTACTTGGTGACCATCCATTTGTCACCACCTCACCTTCAGAAGTAGCACAAGGAGCAATTACTCCTCCAGGACACATACAAAAAGAATAAACTCCTCTATCCCCAGTTTGCTCTACTAAACTGTAAGAAGCCGGTGGCAAATATTCGCCCCTGTCATCACTGCATTTGTACTGTATTTTGTCTATTAAGATTTGAGAATGTTCAACTCTCACTCCCATCGCAAAAGACTTATATTCCTGTTTTACGCCTTTCTTATCCAATAAGATATATATATCTCTTGCAGAATGTCCAGTAGCTAAAATTAATTTCTCACAGGAAACCTTTTGATTAGCGTTAATTGATATTCCTTTTACTTTTCCTTGTTCAATTAAAATATCCGTCATTTTAGAATCAAAGTGTATTTCGCCTCCACAAGAAATAATCTGCTCTCTAATATTGGCGATTAACTGAGGTAATTTATTTGTCCCAATATGTGGGTGAGCATCAATTAAAATATTATTATCAGCTCCATGATAAACAAGTGCCTCCAAAACTCTTTTTACATTTCCCCTTTTTTTAGATCGTGTATATAATTTACCATCAGAATACGTCCCTGCTCCTCCTTCACCATAACAATAGTTAGATTCTGGATTTACCACCCCTTCTTTATTAATTATTGCAAGGTCTTTTCTGCGCGTTCTTACATCCTTTCCTCTCTCAAAAATAATTGGTTTAACACCAAACTCCAGTGCTTGTAAGGCCGCAAAAAGACCTGCAGGTCCACTACCAATAATTACAACAAAATCTTTTGACTTCTCTACATTTTGATACGAAATAGGATTTTCTACTTCTTTAAACTCTTCATCAATATATGCTAAAGCTTTAATTTGATATTTAACAGGAGTTCTGCGTGCATCTATTGAACGCTTTATAATTTCAATATGATTAATCCTTTTTTTATCAAGTTTTAAAAATAGTGAAACTGCCTTGAGCAACTCCTCTTCCAAAAAGACTTGTTCGGGAAGAAGAGATATCTGAATTTCCTTTAACATTATCCTTCAAAAGTAAATGACAAAGTCCAAACCTTTGATCGTAAACTCTCAATAGGGCTAGAAAATTTTAAATTTTCTTGAATAAGCATATTCTTTAATCCCATACCTAATTTTAACTCAACTCCAAATTTGAAATACTCCAGAAAAAGATCAATACCACCTCCGATTTCTAATCCATAATCTGCTCTAGATGTCTTTACTATTTGATCCTCCAATGTAGCTGAAGAATTCTTAACATCTTCACTACTAGACATATCAAGACCAAATCTTCCGCCACCAATAATATATGCGGCAAAATTATTTATTCTGTTTGTTCTAAACTTAAGCAATAAAGGGAAATCTAAAAAAACTGGCTGAACTTCTTTATGCCAAAACTCTGAGGTGTCCGGTTGTTTGAAATAAGTATACTCTATAACCCTTTCTTGAAATGACAAAGAAGGAACAAGTCGTATTTTAAAATTAGGCGTAAGATTCAAGGAAGAAACAATACCGAGATTAAACCCGGACTTTGGTTCTACCTCCAACACCATCAATGTATCTATCGAAGTTCCATATTCTGTGTTTTTATCTAAATAGAAATCCGCTTTATTATAACCTAATACAAAGCCAAAATGCATTTTAGTTTCGTCAAAATCATACAAATTTTTCATTTGTTGTGAATAGCCATTTCCAGCTATTACAAATAATAAACATATGACAATCAGCTTTTTCATTAATGGAAAAAATAGAATTTAGTTTAAAACGTAGGTATTATTATTTTATTTCTCACCGATATAGATTGTAGCTATTCCTCCTGAAACTTTAACCTGAGAAACATTTTTAAAACCAACAGATTCATAAATACTTAAAAAGTCTATACCTTCTGGAAAAGCCTCAATAGACTCGGGAAGATATGCATATGCCGTTTCATCTTTAGAAATAGTCTTCCCTACTTTAGGCATTATATATTTTGAATAAAACGCATAAGATTGTTTGATTGGAAAATTTTTGGGTTTTGAAAACTCAAGAACTGCAGACACTCCACCTTCATTCAAGACGCGATACATCTCTGAAAGTCCTTTTTCAAGATTTTCAAAATTACGCACTCCAAATCCAACGGTAATAGCATCAAATGAGAAATCCTTAAAAGGTAAATCTTCGGAATCTGCGTTTTGAAGAGTTATTTTATCTTCATAACCCTTCTTCTTCATTTTCTCCCTTCCCTTTTCTAACATCCCATTAGAAATATCAACTCCAACCACTCTTTCAGGCTTTAGCTTTAAGGCTTCTATCGCGAAGTCACCTGTACCAGTAGCTATGTCTAAAATTATTTTAGGATTGTATTTTCCAATTATTTTAATTGCCTTTTTTCTCCAAAGTTTATCAATCCCCATGGATAGAAAATGATTCAAAAAATCATACCTATGGGAAATGTTGTCAAACATTTCAGCAACTTGCTCTTTTTTAGAACTATCTGAATCTTTATAAGGAGTAACTAGCTTTTTTGACATGAAGGCAAAAGTAAAAAGAATTTATTTCTCTTGCTATTCAAAAACAATTTTTAGCACATAATGCACCTTCCCTTTCTTTCCTTTAAAATCAGAAGAACTCCAATCAGGCATATTTTCCATTATTTGCATAATACTCATTCCAAATTGTCTATGATTACAGTTTTGGACTAATACATCTTTAATTTTCCCCTTGTTAGTTACAACAAAAGATAAACTTGCTTTCATTGTTCTTCTTATTCCATTTATCAATTCATCCGAAGATAGTTCACTATTGATATATGACAGCAATGCTTCGTCACTTCCGTTAAAATTAGGCATTCCTTCCATTTCATAAGAATAACCGTTTATTGGAGATGCATAAGAACTTGTTTTTCCCATCGTTTTGGATTGAGAATAAAAATTATCCTCTACATGGGCAGTCTGCCTGTAATCAATTGAAGTAATAAAACGTTTTTGATAAACTGGTTTTTGAATTTCATTTAGCTCCTCTGGTTTATCCAAAATGATTACTGAGCCGCGTTCATTTTCTTGACCTATATCTTCTAGAGTATTAATATTTTCCACTACCACCAATAACTCTTCCACCTCAATATCAGATCCTTTTCGCTCAAAAAAGAAAATAGTATCATCAATCAATTCTTCCGCATTTATTTGATCAGTTATAGCAACTTGTGTTTCTGTAGAATCAACAGCAAAAATACTTTCTTCTTTTGCGTTACCATTAGCAACTTCATTAACCGCTTTGTCTTGGTTATTAAAGAGAACAATGGCAATAATAGCAATAGTGGTAACCATCCCTATCCACAATACAGGTGATTTTTTAGTGCTATATTTAGCTACTATTCGAGAATTTATTCTATTCGTAATTTTACTTATTGACTTAACATCTGCAGAAGAAATAGCATTAAACTCTTCTTCAAATTCTGGATATTGCTTTAAAAAGGCTTCCACACGCTCTTTCTCAGAAGTCAATATAACTCCTGAGAAATAAGCTTTCCATACTTTTTCTGAAATATTATCAATATGATTATCCTTACTCATTATTATCGGAAATTCTTTTATCCATTAATATTTTAATGTTTCGCTTACCGTTCTGGATATAGCTTTTTACTTTTTTTAACTCGTACTTCGTTTCTTCAACAATTTCAACGTAGCTTTTCTTCTCCAAATAAAACAATTTCACACAGATTCGCTGCTCTTCTTTTAGTTGTTCTATCATCTCTTCCATTAAATCTAGCTTTTCTTCCAACAACTCTTTTTCAAGTAGGTCATCATCTGAATCATTTTCCATAAATGAAATTGTACTCTTTTTTTCCTTATTTATTTTTTCCCTTTCATTTATGGTTTTACGAAGCTTTTTATAACAATGGTTACGGGTAACAGAAAATAACCACGAATTGATATTGGATATTTCATGCTTCAATAAATCTTTACTTAATATTTCGAACAATTCATAAGTAGAATCTTCAGCATCTGTTTCATTCTTTAAAAACTTCAAACTTAAAGAAGCAATTATATGTGTTTTACGCTGAAACAATTCACCCACATATTCTATGTTTTCAGATTCTTTATATGCTATAATTAGCTCGTCGTCACTCATTTTTTTGAGAGAACGTATGAATCTTACTATGAGAATTAATATTGGCAAGGGCTTAAAATTTACAAAATATTATTTCATATTATGAAACCTATTGAACGAAGATACCTATTCACTAAACTTAACACAATAATAAAACAAATTACTATCGTACTAGTGTGATAAATATATTTTTATCTTTCACATTACTATTGTTGTAACTCTAATTACATCAATCATCATACAGCATATTTCACACTTAATCAAGCACATAAATATCAGAAATGCAAAACTTAAAAAAATAATCTGTACTCTTTTTATATCTTTGCATTACCCTATAGAATTAATACAATTTCAGTTGCAAGGAAGTAAACAGAGTCAGGCATTAATAATTGAGCAACAGCTTATTATAGCTGCGCAAAATAATCCTGCTCGGTTTGCACCTTTGTATGATAAGTACCATAGACAAATTTTTATTTTTATTTTTAAAAAGGTGAAAAATGAAGATGTTGCAGGAGACATTACTTCAACAGTCTTTCTTAAAGCTTTATTAAACATTAAAAAGTTTAAATTTCAAGGCTTCCCCCTTTCTTCTTGGCTTTATAGAATTGCATCGAATGAAACTAATATGTATTTCAGGAAATCAAAAAAAACTAATGAGGTAGAAATAATGGAATCCGACGTTATTGAATTAATGACCGAAATGAAAGAAGGCATTGATGAAGACCGTCAAGAAATGCTAATTGAAGCACTGAATAATTTACCTTTGGAACATACTGAATTAATAGAGTTTAGATATTTTGAGAAAATGTCTTTTAAAGAGATCGGTGAAATTAAAGGTATTTCTGAAGGAAATGCAAAAATAAGAGTCTATCGAGTAATTGAAAAATTGAAAAAAATATTGAAGGCCAATTAACGAATGAGGAAGTATAAAATAAATAGAGACAATGAGCGAAAGCTTCCACCACATGCAGTCAGCGATAAATTCAAAGACTTCGATAAAATTCGTATGCAGTACGGTGAAATAACTAAACGACCTAAACAACCTTTGTACAAGAATAAAAAGCTTTTTATGCTACTAATCTTAATTGCTTTAGTTGCATGGGTAGTTTCTGAAAGCATAAAAGAAGAAAAGGCAATTGAAGCCGAAAAAAACAAGATTGAATTGAAAGAAAAAGGGGAATAATATTTCCATTACCCCCTTATATTCGAAAATTCTTATTGGATTATAACTTTTTCTGTTCTCACCATTCCATTAATATTAATCTCAATCAAATAAATTCCAGACTCAAAGCTCGAGAGGTCCTTATGTGAAGTAGCTCCTTTTTCTAAAGTATGAGATATCAACTTACCTGCTAAATCTGTAATTCTAATTGACCATGAATTAACCGGATTTTCAGTTAATAATATTGTAATTAATCCACTTGAAGGATTAGGATACAAAACAAACAAGTTGATTAAATTCTCATCTACTCCTTGCGGGTTTGGCTCTATTGCGTTATGTCTATTAGACCTAGTAGTATTATGATCTTGTGCTTTAGTCGCAGTGCAAGTATTTGGAGGTTGAACTTCTATCATATATTCAATATCAATTAGGTTTGGTGGTGAAGTATCTGTCCAAGATGTAGAAGTACTTACAACCGTATCAACCGGAACCCAGCCCGTAGAAGCTGTATACCTACTAATATAATATGAGCCATAACTAAATCCATCATAGTAATCCCAAGAAACATTAACAACACCACCTAACCCAAGATTACTAGTAACGTGCATTGTTTTATGACTGGCACTCTTAGAAGATTCATTCCCGCAAGAATCAACTGTAGAAATTTTGTACCTCCAAGATTTAATGCTCGGGTTTGCAGTTGGATCTAACCACTGACTTAAAACATTTACTGGATTTGTTCCCACTAAGTCATATACTCCGGTAGAATTACCTTCTCTATAAATATTATAATGCGATATTCCTACAGTATCTGTTTTTGCCCAAACGACCAAATTTGTGCTAGTCAATGTATCTACGGTAACCAAACAAATATCTTCTCCCAGAGGAATAATTCCATTAACGGTTCCAATATAAATAGCTTCACAACCTACACCATCTGTTACTGTTAATTGATAATCTCCAGGGGTAAGTCCCGAAATATCTTCAGTTACTTGTCCACTATCCCAACTGTAAACATATGGAACTGAACCACCAGTAACTGAAACATCTATACTACCGGTACCGCTACCCGTACAACTTGGCTGAATAATTAAGTCTTCTGTAATTACTGGAGCTCCAACATTATTAACACTGTAAGTCATTGTTGCAATACACCCGTTTGCATCAGCAACAGTTAAGGTATAAGCTCCTGATGTCAAACCAGAAACATTATCTACTGTAGCGCTTCCAGCAGCGCCGTCCCATTGATAGTTATAATTCCCCGCTCCTCCAGATACAGTAACCGTTATTGCTCCATCAACACCTCCACAAGATGCTTCTGTAATATTTGTGTTAGATAAATCTATTGGGCTTGGGTCATTTACAGTAAAACTCTCTGTCGTTTCACATCCGCTAGCATCTTGTATGGTAACGTCATATGTTCCAGAAATTAATCCTGACACATCTTCTGTTGTACTACCTTCAGACCATAGAAACGTAAATGGTGCCGTTCCACCTAGAGTAGTAATGTCAATTTCCCCGTCGGAATCACCTATACAACTAGGTTCTTGTGATGAGGTTAATGAAATACTTGGTCCATTCCAGTTATTAATAATAACATTTGAAGAAACACTACATCCACTACCATCTGTTACTTGTACACTATAAATACCGGCGGATAAACTATCTGCCTGAGATGTTGTTGATCCATTCGTCCATGAATATGAAAAAGGAGAGGTTCCTCCTGAAAGGACAGTAACAATGGCAATTCCATCTTCATCTCCACAAGAAGGATCATTACTATTAATGCTTAATTCTATAGCTGAAGGCTCAGATACAATTGTAGCAAACGTAGTATCACAACCGTTATTATCGATTATTGTCAAACTGTATGTACCAGCTTCTACTCCCATTATATCTTCAGTAATATCCCCTGAATTCCATTGATAAGAAATCGGTGCAGCTCCTCCCACTGTTGTAACATCTACACTGCCATCGTTAGCACCATAGCAACTAGTTTCTGAAGATACTGCAGATGCAGATAGTGTGCATAAATTTGCCGTAACAGTAAAACTACAAGTATTAAAATTACCTGAAGAATCTTCAGCCGTATAGGTTATTGTTGTAATCCCATCATTAAAGCTCTCAAGACCAACAAAATTAGTGCCTGTAGTTGGCGAAGCATTATTGGTCGCTCCTGTCATGGTCCAATAAATATGTTCTAAATCACAGTTGTCACCAAACATAGGATTAATTGGATCATGCGGAGAAGAAGTTGTAACTTCATCTGCAGGACAATTCATTACAAACGGAGCTGTAACATCATCGATAATTATTGTTTGAGTTACACTTGTATCGTTTCCAGCTTCATCGGTAATACTATATGTTCTAACAATAGTTTCGGGAGCATAATTTCCATCAGAAACGTCCGAAACAAATGCAACTACTGGTGACGCAGTACAATTATCTGTCTCCCCCGTAACCAAAAGCACATTTGGACCAGGAACATCTGATGAGCACTCAACATTAATGCTTGCTGGAGAAAATGCAATTGGATATTGTGTATCATTAACGATTATTATTTGTTCTACAGTAGTATAGTTCCCACAATCATCAGTAATTGAATAAGTTCTTATAATTGTTTCAGGTGCATTATTTCCATCAGTTGAATCATCTACAAATGCAACCACTAAAGTAGTGTCGCATGAATCAAATTCATCGTTAACCACTAAAACATCTGGAGAGGGAACATCTGCTATACACTGCACATAGATTGAGGCCGGATTTGATGCCGTAGGACTTTTATTATCTATAACTAAAATTGTTTGGGTATTTAATGCTATATTTCCACATGCATCAGTATAGGACCATGTTCTAGTTATTGTCTCGGGGCAAGTGTTCCCATCTGACATATCACTACCTAAAACATTGCCAGTACCATCACAATTGTCTGTATACGACAAACTTGTCATCGTTGGCACTTCAGATTTACATCCAACGGTATCATTAGCAGGCGCAGAAGACAGTACCGGCGCAGTTAAATCATTTACTATAATCGTATGGTAAACATCAATACTATTTCCGAACTCATCAACTATTCTATAGGTTCGTGTAATAGTTTCGGGACAAGTAAGACCATTAGACACCTCATCAACAAAAACAACATTAGGAGGCTCACAGTTATCCCCCGCATCTATTACAACAGCTGGGTCTACCGCGGGTATATCTCCAATGCATTGAACATTAACAGGAGCTGGATCACTGCCAGTTGGAGGATCAATATCAACAGTAGTTACAATTGCGTGCCATCCCCCATGATGATTAAGCCCATCCGAATAAAACTTAACCGTAATGGAATTCCCGGTAGATGTTATTACTCCTGGGGGGTTTTCATTACAATATGATCCCATTAAACCTGATCCACCATCAAAGATTTCAATATAATCCTCACAACCACCAGCAGCATTCGATTTCACATCAAAAAGAGGAGTAAAATCAATCTCGATAACATGGCCGCCTGATGGGACCACAAATTGCTGCTGAGATAATACGTTGCCAGCATAATTACCTTGGGATCCTCCATTATCATAATAAACAATAATATCACCACAATTCATTTGCTGAGTATTAGTTCCATCCAGTGGATGAATAATCTGACTGTAAAAATTGACTGAAATAAAAAGTGTTAATATCGGTAGTATCTGTTTCATATGATTTGCTTTAATCTATATTACGAATATAAAACAATTTTAACTCAATTGAATAATTTTATTAATCGCATTTGCTGAGGGTTATAAATTGAAAGGAAACCGTACTTAACTTATGCTAATAACCTGTATCCTTTTCAAAAACCCACATTAACCTATTGAAGCAAGGAAAAGAACTATTGATAATTCATTAATAGTTCCATTGAAAGTTCCGGAATTTATGAGCTATGGGAGTCGCTATTATAAATTCCGGACACTTTTAAAAATCACTCCCGATTACTATAAAAGCCGCATTCGAAAAATTCGAACAGCTATACTATTGTCCTATTAAAACTTATAATTATGTCTGGAGCAAAAGAAACACCTCGTCAAAAACTAATTGGTTTAATGTATTTAGTACTCATGGCAATGCTTGCTATGAACGTATCGAAAGACGTACTAGATGCTTTTATCACAATAAACGGAAGTCTTATTGAAAATCAAAAAAACTCTTCTATTCTAAACAACATGCTATTTAATGATATACAAGGCGCATATGCTTTGGATGCCAAAAAAACGCAAATTCAAATGGATAAAGCAACCCAAATTAGAACGCATTCAGCTGAAATGTTAACCTATATTAAATTGCTAAAAAATAAAGTAATATCGGCAACTGAAGAAATCACCATGGACCAAGCAGACACTATTCACTTGGACTATCTCTCGAGCAAAGATAATTATGACACCCCTACTAATTTGATGGTTGGAATGGTAGAAGATGGCTCTGAAGGAAAAAGTAAAGAGTTGCATCAAAAAATTAACACATATATAAAAACTATTGAAAGTCTATTCAATGAAAACGACCGGAGAAATTTAAAATTGGGATTGAAACTAGAGGGCGGTATTCAAGATGGTCAAGAATTAAATTGGGAAGTCAAAACCTTCGACAGAACACCTTTGGTTGCAACCATAGCAATATTATCAAAACTGGAAATGGATGTAATCAATGCCGAATACAGTGCTTTAAATATGTTATACGCAAGCATTGGAAAAGATGATTTTCCATTTGACACTATCGCGGCTAAAGTTGTTGCACCTACAAGCTACATCTTATTGGGAGAGGAATATAATGCAGAAGTTTTCTTAGCTGCTTTTAGTACAACTCAAAAACCCAAAATGACATTGAATGAAGAAGATTTAGAAGTGAAACAGGGTGTTGGGAATTATACCCTGACAACCAATAAAGAAGGGATGTTCGATTACAATGGATCTATTGATGTGATGAAGAAAAACGGAGAAGTAAAAACCTATCCATTCAAATCCAATTACATTGTAGCCAAACCAAGCTTAACAATTAGTCCAATAAAAATGAATGTTTTATATATAGGAATCGACAACCCTATTTCTATTTCAGTTCCTGGTATTGCTAATAGTAAAATTAATGTTCGAAGCTCACATGGTTCCCTAAAACCTACTGGAAATGGAACATACAACATAAAGCCACCTAAACAAGGAGCACCCCGAAAAGTTAACATATCGGTTAGTGCCAAAATGAAAGATGGAAGTTCAAAATCTATGGGTACAATGGAATTTAGATTGAAAAGAATTCCAAAACCCAAAATTAAAATATTAAATAAAACAGGAAATCTTATTTTCTCTAAGGTTGAAATCGGCAGAATGAATGTAGTAAGAGCAGTATATGGAGAAGATTTTCTATTCGATGGGAAAGCTAACGTAGTTTCTTGCACAATGGAAACTACCATTAAAAACAAACCTATCAAAACGGATTTTAGAAATGGAAAACTAAGTGCCAAAGCTAAAAGTATATTACAAAAAGTAACACCAGGAACTTTAGTAAGGTTTACAAAAATAACAGTGAAAGGAATGGATGGAAGTACTGTTATGGTAGACCCAGTGACATTAAAAATTAAATAAATACTAGGCTTAAGTTGGTCAAGATAAAGGAGTTCGGTTTACTGTCTCCTTTTTTATTATATAGCGTTAATAATTAATATCTTTACGCTTTGAAAACCATCAACAAAATTGTTAATCTCTATGAAATACGGTTTAACTTTCTTTCTCACGCTTGTTGTGTTGGTAGGAACTTCGCAAGAAAATTCTGAATCTGAAAACAAAAGCAAACCAATTAACAGAACTTTTGGTTCAACAAGAATAATAAATTCACATTCGACTGAGTGCATTGAAAAAAAGACATTAGATTTTAGAATTTCACACAGGTTTGGAGATGTAAATGGTGGAGCTTTTACTTTATTTGGAATTGACAATGCCGCTGACATCAGATTTGCTTTTGAATATGGTGTTTCAGATGATTTTCTAATTGGCTTAGGAAGATCAAAAGGTCAAGGACCTATTAATTCTCTGATAGATGGTTTTTTAAAATATAGAATTCTTCATCAGACGAAAGACAATAAAGTACCGATTAGTCTTGCTGTACTTGGGACAAGTGCAGTGACTTACATGAAAAAATCTACTGACTCAACTTCAGTTACCGCTTTCCCCTCTCTATCTCATCGTTTGTCCTATGCTTCACAAATAATTATTACGCGTAAGTTTGGCAATAAAATCGCATTAGCACTACTTCCAAGTTATACACACAGAAACTATGTTGATTTCCTAGATCAAAACGGGTTGTTTTCCATCGGTTCTGCTCTTTCTATAAAAGTTGCAAAAAAAATAGCGATAATAGGCGAATACTATTACAATTTTGATTCTCCAGGTTTCCGGACAGATTTCAGAAGCGCAATTGCCTTAGGAATTGAATTTATCACTTATGGGCATGACTTTCACATCAACTTTACAAATTCACGAGGTTTTGGTGAAACGCAGTTTATTCCCAACACCAAGTCGAACATTGATACAGGAGAATTTCGATTAGGATTTACGATTACAAGAAACTTTATGCTTTAACGAATATTATCAAATTAAGCTGAGTATTTTTGTAACGGAATGTCATTTGAGCTAGATACGAAACAGATTAATAAATTAGCAATTCCTGCTATTTTATACAATATTACTGAACCACTTATTGGATTAGCTGATACTGCTATTATTGGACAAATGCCCGAACACGCAACTCAAGCACAAGGAGGTGTTGGGCTAGCTGTTGGATTAATAATGACTCTTATATGGGGGTTAGCTCAAGTTCGAACTGCTGTTTCTGCAATAATTAGTAAATACCTTGGAATGGGTAAGTTAAATGAAATCAAATCACTTATTCCACAGTCGCTTGCGTTCAGCTTAATACTAGGTGGGTTATTTTGGTTTTTAACTTCGTTTTATTACGGCAATATCAGTGACATTCTATTCCAAGAAGACAACCAAAGAATCAAAGACTTTTCAGCTAGTTATTACAATATTAGAGCAATGGGATTGCCACTTTCACTTTTTATTGCAGGAGTATTTGGGGTGTTTAGAGGCTATCAAAATACTTCATGGGCAATGATAATTAGCTTTATAGGTGGAACAGCAAATATTGTAATGGATTTAATTCTTGTAAATGGTGTAGAAGGACTAGTGCCTGCTTACGGTGTGGAAGGAGCAGCTATTGCTAGCGTTATTGCACAACTAATGATGGCTATATTATGTGCTGTTTATTTATTGAATAAAACTCCTTTTAATTTAAAATTGGGTCTTCCGTTAAACCATGAATTTTCAAATATGTTTTGGATAGCAATGAATATGTTAGCGCGAACATTAGCTTTAAATGTCACTTTCATATTAGCACTAAGGTATGCAAGTGGATATGGTGCAAAAGAACTAGCGGCATACACAATTGGAATAAACATTTGGTTATTTACCTCCTTCTTTATAGATGGATACTCAAATGCAGGAAACGCTTTAGCTGGAAAATTTCTGGGAGCAAATGATAATAAAAACTTAAATCGATTAGGTTGGAAATTAATGTTTATTAACCTCAGAATAGCCATTGGATTATCCATTGTTTATTTCGTCTCCTACCCTTTTATGTCACAAATTTTTAATTCCGACCCAGAAGTTCAGCAAATTTTCAATAGTTTCTATTGGCTAGTTATTCTAGCAATTCCAATCAATTCAATAGCCTATAGTTTTGATGGTGTTTTTAAAGGTCTAGGTGAAGCTAAGTTTTTACGAAACATATTGCTAGTTGGAACATTTATTATTTTCATCCCTGTCTTATTACTAATGGACTATCTACAGCTTGACTTGTTTTCCATATGGATTGCATTTGTGGCTTGGATGTTGTGGAGGGCAATAAGTCTTGTAGTTAAATTTTCTAAACTGGTAAATGACAAATAAATATGAAAAAGCAATTTTATTCTTTCGGTGTAGTTTTATTAACGCTCGTGTTATTTCAATCATGCATGGAAACAACTTATCTAAATGTCCGACATGCTGCTCAAATATCAATACCTGCAGATTTGGATTCTGTGCTTGTAATCAATAAAACCAAAGTTGAAAAAGGGAATGGAAAGCAGGTTTTAAATGTTTTGGAAGGATTGGTTACTGGAGAACCTATCTTAGGTGATAAATACGGATCCAAAAGCGCTGTAAAAAACATGCAAAAACTCGTTATAGAATCGGATAGAATGGATTTAATTCATAATGATATTATTAATTTAGGATTAAAAGATATTTCTGGTGATACACCGATCAAATCTGACATTATCGATTCTATTTGTGAAGAATATGGAGCCGACGGCTTAATTGCTTTGGAGCTTTTTGATTCGGACAGTTATTATTCATCAAACTCTGCAGAGGTTAGAACTCAGTGGCGAGTTTACTATCCAAGTGAACGTAAAATAATAGATGAATTTATTGTGTACTCAGGAGCTAATGACCATAGTTTTTCTTCTTTCGTTCCTGCTGCATACAGCTCTATATCTAAAGCCGGAGCTTATGGTGCGCAATTGTATTTTAACAGAATCGTACCTAGTTTTACAAGAGAAGTAAGATATTACTATACAAAAGGTTCTTATGAAATGAAAGCCGCTAAAAAAAGCGCAAGGAAAGGAGACTGGGATCAAGCAATCTATTATTGGGAAGTAGAAACTGAATCTCAAACGAATCAGAAAAACGAAGGTAAAGCTGCATATAATCTTGCTTTAGCTTATGAAATAAAAGGTGATTTTGACAAATCGCTAGAATGGATTGATGTTTCAGTAGCAGCAGGGAACATGAAAGCAGTTTCTTATAAAGCTATTTTAAATAACCGAAAAAGTGAAATGGCTTTAATCGAGGAACAATTAAAAAGAGAATAGTCTACTTACAAAAAAAGCCACTCAAATGAGTGGCTTTTTTAATTCTCTACCTAATTAAATCTACATATGAATCACTTCACCATAAGCAGCAGCAGCAGCTTCCATAATAGCTTCACTCATTGTAGGATGAGGATGAATTGTTTTAATTAATTCGTGTCCTGTAGTTTCTAATTTACGAATAGCTACAATCTCTGCAATCATTTCAGTAACGTTACCTCCAATCATGTGAGCTCCCAATAACTCCCCGTATTTAGCATCAAAAATTAACTTGATAAAACCATCGTTCATTCCAGCAGCACTAGCTTTACCTGAAGCCGAGAAAGGAAATTTACCAATCTTTAATTCATGTCCTGCTTCTTTAGCAGCTGCTTCTGTCATGCCAACAGAAGAAACCTCTGGTGAACAGTAAGTACATCCTGGGATGTTACCGTAATCAATTATATCTGGATTCTCTCCTGCAATTTTCTCAACACAAGTAATTCCTTCTGCAGAAGCAACGTGTGCTAATGCTGGACCAGGAATAATATCTCCAATCGCGTAGTAACCTGGGATATTCGTTTCGTAAAAATCATTTACCAATACTTTACCCTTATCGGTTACAATGCCAACTTCCTCTAATCCTATGTTTTCAATATTTGCTTCAATACCAACGGCACTTAAAACAACATCACATTCAAGAACTTCTTCTCCTTTTTTCGTTTTAACCTTTACTTTACATCCTTTTCCTGCTGTATCTACACTTTCCACAGAAGAATTAGTCATTATTTTAATTCCTTGCTTTTTAAAAGATCGCTCTAATTGCTTAGATACTTCCGCATCTTCTATAGGAACAATATTTGGCATATATTCTACTACAGTTACTTCACAGCCCATTGTTTTGTAGAAATAAGCAAACTCAACTCCTATAGCTCCAGAACCAACAACCACCATTTTCTTTGGCATTTTTGGCAACACTAATGCCTCTCTATATCCAATTATGTTTTTACCATCTTGTGGTAAATTTGGTAACTGACGAGAACGAGCACCTGTTGCCAAAACAATGTTTTTAGCTGAATACTCAGTCGTTTTTCCTTTATCATCCGTAACGTCAACTTTCTTACCAACCTTTACTTTACCAGTACCCATCAGAACGTCAATCTTGTTCTTCTTCATTAAGAATTGAACACCTCCACTCATTTTGTCAGCCACTCCTCTACTTCTTTTAACAATTGCGTCAAAATCAGCTTTTCCTTCTTTTACAGAAATCCCGTAATCAGCAGCATGGTTAATGTATTCAAATACATTCGCACTTTTCAATAGTGCTTTTGTTGGGATACAACCCCAGTTTAAACAAATACCACCTATTGATTCTTTTTCAATTACTGCTGTCTTCAAACCTAATTGTGAAGCTCTAATTGCAGTCACATATCCTCCAGGTCCACTTCCTACTACTATTAAATCGTAATTCATATCTTATCTATTTTGAGAAGACGAATTTAGTAAATAATTACCTAATACATCTATAAATATTTAGCTTAACTTCTTTATCGATTATCTCCTCTAGAAAATCAAAGCCGAGCCGCTTCATTAGTTTAGCAGAAATTAGGTTACCCTCTTCAACTATTCCATGAATTACCTTTAAGTTTCGTACTTCAAAACCATATTTCATCAACTCTTTCATCAACTCAGTTGCAAAACCTTTATTCCAAGCTGTACTTTTTAAATGACATCCAATATGCGTTATTCCTGAGTTTTGAAATTGATTGAGGTTTACAGTACCTACAAACTCATTAGTGGCATGTAACCTAACAGACCAAAAGCCCAAAACATTTTTATTTGCTGCTAATTTACCTTGAAGAAAAACGTGATAATACTCCTTGGACTTATCCTTATGTGGACTGATGAACTTAAAGGAATCTGGTTCTAAATACATTTCCAATATTTCTGGAATATCCGATTCTATTAGAGGGATAATTGTAGTTCTTTCAGTATACAACGTCATTTAATCATATTTTATAGATTTTCCTTTAAAGGAATCTTTCAAAAATACTAACTTTGAGCAAACACCATGTTATAAATGAAATATACATTCTCTGCAAAAAACCCAGCCAATCATTTTATATCCATTAAAGTTGAATGCACTTTATCCAATCAAGATAAATTAACGATTCAACTTCCTGCATGGAGGCCGGGACGTTATGAGCTGGCAAACTTTGCAAAGAATGTAAAAGACTTTGTTGTATATGACCAAAACGGAAATCGTTTATGTGCACCAAAGTTGAGTAAAGACTCTTGGGAAGTAGAATGCAAAAATGCTACTTCTATTAGTATACAATATGATTATTATGCTTCAGTGTTAAATGCAGGTGCAACATGGATGGATGAGAACCAATTATATGTAAATCCTGTTAATTGTTGTGTATATATTTTAGGGAAAGAAAACGAACCTTGTGAAATTCAACTAGCTATACCTAACGATTACAAAGTAGCTTCATCCATGGAACCTTTAGAAAATAATCTTTTTAAGGTTTCAGACTTTCAAGAATTGGCTGACACACCATTTATAGCTTCTAATTCTTTACAGCACAAATGCTACGAATCTAAAGAAATTACGTTTCATGTTTGGTTTCAAGGAGAATGCAAGCCAAACTGGAACAAGGTAATTACAGACTTTCAAAAATTTACAGATTACCAAATAGAAATTTTCAATGGTTTCCCAGTTAAGGAATATCACTTTTTAAATCAGATAACCTCCTATCGAAGCTATCATGGTGTAGAACATCAAAAAAGTACGGTAATTCAGTTAGGACCTAGTCACAAAGTATTTGGCACATCTTACGTCGATTTTTTAGGAGTGAGCTCCCATGAGCTATATCACGCCTGGAACATTAAAGCAATTAGGCCACAAGAAATGCTCCCGTACGATTTTACAAAAGAGAATTATTCCCATATGGGATATGTTGCTGAGGGGGTTACTAGCTATATGGGAGACCGGATACTTTACGAATGTGGCGTATTCGAGGAAAGCCAATATTTCAAAGAATTTGAAACATACTTGACCAGGCATTTTCACAACGATGGTCGAAAACACATGAGTGTTGCTAATTCTTCTTGGGACACATGGTTAGATGGCTATGTTCAAGGTATTCCTGGCAGAAAAACATCTATCTACACAGAAGGAGCCTTAATCGCATATATTTGCGATATGCGCATACGAAAAGCCACGAACAATGACGCTTCCTTGCATAATGTAATGCAAGAAATGTATAAGCTTTCCAATACAGGAAAAGGATATACAGAAGCAGATTATCGTAATATATTAGAAAAAATATCTAGCGAATCCTTCGAAGATATTTTCACCAAACTGGTCTATGGAACAGAAGATTTCACTCCATTTATTATTGAAGCCCTAAGATATGAAGGCTGGAAATTTGAAGCCAAACCTTCTACTAAAGAATATGAGAACTTTGGATTAAAGGGAATCTGGAAAAATGGTTCTTTTGAAATATCTCATGTACTGGAAGGTTCTACTGCGGAAAAATCAGGTATCGTAGTTAGTGACTGTATTCATTCTATAAATGGAATAAGAATCAATAATGATTTATCTGAATGGTTGATTTATTTTCAAGAAGATTCGATAAGTTTGTCCATTGAAAGAGAAAAAAGGTTAAAGAAAATAGACCTAAACCCTAACAATGAAAAAGGGTTTAGCAAGTTCAAAGTATCCAACAATAATAAGTAGGTGGTAAATCAAAAAACCGAAATAACAGAAAAATTAGAAACTCCAAAAAGTCTTAAAATTCTTTGCATCATGAGCTTCATCGGCTTCGCATTGGCAATGGCAAATGACACCTACTTTTACATGAGTTATGGGGCTATAGAAGATGTAAAAGCTTCTGCAGACCAAACAACTTGGGAGTTATTGGAAACAAAATTTGATCTGTTACAAGATAAAGGAATCAACATCCATGAAGCTGATGAAAAAACAATAAATGAAGACTTATCCATGAGGATTTCCCTCATGTATATCTATAGGTCCATATTAGACGTATTAGCATTACTTGGTGTTTCAATGATGTTTATTCGCTTAAAACTAGGCTTTGTCATCTATGCAATTTTTCAGGCTACCTATGCTTCGGTTCCATTTGTTATGTTTGGAACTGCTGGAGGACTAATTGTTGGAAATGCAAGTATTGCTATCACTTTAGTTTATATTGCTCTTTTTCTAACTCAAAAAAGACATTTAATAAGATGATCGACGAGGAAAATAAAATCGAACGTATAAGAATTGAAGAAGAAAAACTTGCAGCTGAAAAAAAAGCAGAACCGATTAGTATTGTTGCTAGAAACCTGCGCTTACTCAAACGCATAATTCTTGGAAAAAACAAACCTCCTATGTTTCTTCGTATACTTTGTTGGTTTTACCTTGGGTGGAGTTTATTAATGATTATTTACTATGGGGCTGTCGGCCTATTAATAAGCACATCTGCTATTCATGATGCAGCATTTGAAGCAATTGGTGGGAAATACTTCTTTGTTTATGCTTGTTTGCATGCATTGGCTTTTATAGGTGTAGTATTTATGTGGCGCTTGAAAAAAATCGGCTTCTATATATTTTTAACACCTACTTTTGTTATGCCATTTTTATACCTATTAATGACATGGAACTGGAGGGAAGGTTTATCCGAAAAATCAAATAAGATTGAACTCGTAATATTCTTATTTTCCATCATTTCGATTGGGTTATTTGCTGTCAATTGGAAATCTTTGAACCTTATTAAGAAGAAAGAAGATATATATAAAGAATAGAACTTTATTTCGACTTAATGTAAATTAAATGTATTTTATGAAATTTTTGACCGCATTTTTGCTAAAAAAACAAATCTTTTTCCAAATTTTAACGTAATATTAAAAATGAGCAATTCTCCCAAACATACACCAACCCCTAAAAAAGGCATTGCTGGTAGAATATTTTACTTTTTTCCTTTCCAACTCGTTTTCTTACACATTAAAAGAAACCAATTACTCTTATTATTTTGGTTAATATTGTATTTATTCATGACCGGTGTAATAGGCAAAAGTTATGGGATCCCCTACCTATTTCTAGCGCCAGAATATTTAGGAGAAGTCAACTTTTTATCTTTTGCTATTCTAGGTTTCTCGATTGGAGGATTTATTATGGCTTTCAATATTTATAGCTACATAATATATGCTTCGGAATTTCAATTCCTAGCAACACTTTCAAGACCGTTTATTAAATTCTGCTATAATAATCATATCATACCTTTCATTTTTGTAATTACACTTTTCTTTAAAGCCTATGCGTTTCAAGTAGATGAG